>Ga0137368_10000280_pt1 | contig 45743 bp, 31 predicted proteins | sample SagtaG_13_FD_104917 | JGI IMG/M metagenome (GOLD analysis project Ga0137368, IMG submission 104917) | Vadose zone soil microbial communities from Sagehorn Ranch, Mendocino, California, USA - Sage1_L_100_16 metaG | ecosystem: Environmental > Terrestrial > Soil > Vadose zone | place: USA...
ACGTCCAGCATTTATCGCGCAAGCCCGCGGATGCGGGCGACAGCCATTGGCTCAATCTCAATGATGACGAAATGGCGAATAACAAAAAGCTGCCGCCCGCTTCGCGGGCTTGATGTGCGTTTACGCCATGTTCCTGGGGTTCCGCTAACGCTCCACCCCAGGCTCTATGCTGCCGCCCGCATCCGCGGGCTAAGAACGCGTCAAAATGTGGGTAATGACAAGGCTCTATGCTGACACCCGCGTTCGCGGGCTGCGTTGTTACATTATTTATTCAAAGACCATCAAAGCCGGGACCGTGAGCGCATCCGCTCTCAGTCGCGGCAGCGACGGTTGAGCTTGCCGATCGGTCTCAACCGTCGCTGCCGCGACTGAAATGACTATGTGACCGCTCCCCGGCTTTGAAAAGCCGGGCTAAGCTCAACGGTCGCTCCGCGACCAAGAAATATGCCCCGCGTCTACTCGCTGGGGGGAGACAATGGCGTTCCGCCAGTCGCGCCGCGTTTTTCCATAATCTGTCTGACTTCGCCGGTCGGATCGTTCTCCACGCGGCAGGGCGTATCGAAGATCATTACCGCTCGTTTCTGTGGGGCGTAAGCGGGCCAGTTCGGCAGCCCCTTGTGATTCGGACTGCCCGCGCGGGCCAATGACGCCCATGCCCCGGCGCTTGCGGCTTCGAGTTGGCGCATCGCGGGGTTGATCGGGCCGACCATGCTTTCGCACAGGCCGATGTGATTGAAGACGAACGGAATCTCCATCGTGTGAGGCGCGCGTAAGCCCATCACCGGCGTCTCCCAGGCCCAGACATAAAGATAGGTCGCGGCGCGGCCCAGAGCCGCGCGGCGTTCAGCCAGTCGGATCGAATTCATCGCGGAAGCGTCGGTGGAAATGTTGGTCGAAAGCTCGTAGGGAGTGGCTTTCGGATACCGCCTGCGATAGCCCGCAATGATCCGCTCAGCTTCATCGCCCAATAATCTTTTGGCGTTTTCAAGCAGCCCGGCTTCGTCGAGCTTGCCGTAATTCGAAGAGTCAATTTCATAGACGGTTCGCTCCGTCCGCGTGTAGCCGACGATCACCGGCACGTCCGCCGAAATCGGCGTCGCCACAGGCTCAAACGGATTCGCCGGCAGAACCTTGCCATCCACGACGGTCCCGAATCTGGCTTTATTTCCGGCGTCCATCAGTTTGTCGAGCGGAACGTTCTGCAACTCGCGCCCCTGTCCCGGCTTCAGCCCAAGCTCGTTCAGCAGCGTTTCAGCGGTCTTGTTCGCCGCCTCGCGCGCCCCGCCACGCAAGCCCGCGCCGCTTTGAATCACCGCCCGATGGAAAAGTCCCTTCGCGCTCGGCATCGCCAGCAAGGTAGACACCTTCGCGCCGCCGCCCGATTGTCCGAAAATCAAAACCTTGTTCGGATCGCCGCCGAAGGCGCTGATGTTGTCGCGCACCCATTGGAGCGCGGCCACGAGGTCCTGTTGGCCGATGTTGGCGGAATTTGCGAAATCAGGGCCCCCGACCTCTGCTAGATAGAGATAGCCCAACACGTTCAGCCGGTGATTGACCGTCACAGTGACGACGTCCTGGCGCAGCGCCAACCCCGCGCCGTCGTAGCCGATCGAACCGCCAGTGCCCTGATCGAAACCGCCGCCATGGAACCAGACCATCACGGGACGCTTGCGCCCGTCATTGACGCCGCGAGTCCAGACGTTGAGGTAGAGACAGTCTTCGCTGGCGTCGCCTCTGTTCGTCGCCCCGAGGACGGCGAAGAATTGGCGCTGCTTCTCGCCGCGAGGACGGTTCGATTGCGGGGCGTAATGGCCGAATTCAAAGGCGTCGCGCACTCCGGTCCACGGTTCGGGCGGTTTTGGCGCCATGAAGCGATTCGCGCCGCCGGTCGGCGCCCCGTAAGGAATCCCTTTGAAGATGTGCAGGCCATTCTCTTTCCGCCCACGCGCCTTGCCCGACTTGATCGTCACTACCGGAGTCACGCCGTTCGCCGCATCGGCGTAGCCGGCTCGGAGCAAGCCGGGAATGAAAATGGTCGCGGTCGCCATCCCCCCGACCTGCGCCGTCGCTGTCAGGAAGGAACGGCGATCCAGCGGGCGGCTTTCGCTTTTGTAATTTCGGTTTGGGGTCATTGCTCACTCTCCCCGTTTCTTCGCCGCGCTAGCGGCGCCTTGAATTTAGCCGTGGGTTTCAACCCACGGCGCCTGAACGAAAAATTTTCCCCGTCGCGTGAGCGACGATTGAATTCAGCCGTCGCTCACGCGACGCGGAAATGTTTACTGACCAAACCGTGGGTTGAAACCCACGGCTAAATTCAGGGCGCCGCTAGCGCGGCGAAAACCGGTCAGCGCTGTTTCTGAAACTGCTCGACGAAATCGAGCTGCGCCTTTAGCAGATGATTGCGAAGTTGAACGGTATCGCCGAAGTCCAGATAGGCTTCGGTCTCGCGGTTGTACGGCGCCCATTTGGGCAAGTCTTTGCCGTTGGGGTCGCCGGTCGTCGCGAAATTGACCCAGTAGTTAGACATCATTTCGGCCAGCTTGAAATCGGCCTCTTGAAGCAGGGAATTCTGCCGGTTGAGATTGTTGAAGACGTAGACGATCTCTCCGGCGTGATAGGCCCCGAGATATTTACTGTTCGGATTGGGCGGGACGTGACTGAAGAAATACAGATAGGCTTTGGAACGTCCCGTCGCGGTCATCCGCGCCCACGTCCGCATCGGCAGCGTGAACGTCACGTCGCGCAGGCTGCCCAGATAGGCGGCGGCTATGTCGGCTTCGCTTTTTACCGGGTAGACCGCGTCGAACTCTTTGATCGCCGCCCCGTACTGCGTCTCAACGCGTTTGCGATAGTCCTCCGTCGTCTTCGGGACCGTCGCCGGAACTGTCAGCGTGGTCATCTCGTTGCCGTTCGAGCCGACGATCACCGGCGCGTCATTCTGTTTGCCCTGCGCGAAGATGTTCCGAATCTCGTCGGGCAGCGCCCAACCGTCCACGTTCGGCTGGGTCCTGAACTTTTTTCCTTCGGGATCATTGTTGAAGACCTCGACGATCTTCTCCGCAGGCTGTGCGCGCAGCGTCTTGATGGAATCAGCGCCGGCGGCTTTGGCGAAAGCCTCGCCGACCTTCTCCGCCGAGGCGCGGCCTTCGCGGTCTTCCTTTAAATAGGCCATCGGCCCGAACGTCCCGCCGCTCTGGCCGATGGCGCGATGAAATAATCCCTTGGCCAGCGGCGAGGCGACGAGAACATTGACGCTCCACGACCCCGCCGATTCGCCGAAGATGGTCACGCGGCCGGGGTCGCCGCCGAAGGCCGCGATGTTCTTCTGGACCCATTTCAAAGCCGCGATCTGATCGAGCGCGCCGTAATTGCCCGACGAGTGGTTCGGCGACTCGGCGGTCAATTCGGGGTGGGCGAGATAGCCGAGCGGGCCGAGGCGATAATTGACCGTCACCAGAACGACCCCTTTTTTCGCCAGGGCAGTCCCGTCATAGGCGCGAGTCGCGCCCGATCCGCGCGTCAGCGCGCCGCCATGAATCCAGACCATGACCGGACGCTTTTCGCCCGCCTTGGCCGCAGTCCACACGTTGAGACAGAGACAATCTTCGCTTTGCCTGCGCGGCGCCGAGTAATAGACCGAGCTTTGAGGGTAAGGCGTTTGCGGGCAATCCGACCCGAAGTCGTTGCACTCGCGAACGCCTTCCCACGCGGCTACGGGTTGAGGAGCTTTCCAACGCAGCTCGCCCACCGGCGGGGCGGCGAAAGGTATGCCTTTGTAACTGCGAACCCCGTCAACGACGGAGCCTGAGATCAGTCCGCCCTCCACGCGAACGGTGTCGTTGGCGGTCAGGGCGAGACCGGAGAACGCAAAGACTAATCCAATGGCGAGCAAAATAAGGTTGCGCAGCATGATGGACTCACTTTCCCGAAAGACGATGAACTTATTTTTTTAGGAATGAGAAGTGCGATGGATTATCAAATCCGCGAAAGAATACTCCATCCATAGCGCGAACTTGGATGGAGATGAATTTCGCATCGTGGGCGCTTCGACCACGATTAACATATGCTACAATTCGCTCAGTTCTTTGAAACTCAGATTTGGCGGTTCCGGCAGGAAGTCTGCCGGGTAAAAGTTTGAACGCCGAAGATAGAGTTGCAACCGGTACAGCGAGAACCAAGCACGCCGGTAATTGCAAACATATGTAACGGCGATGGCGCCGTGAAAAAACAGAGATTCCCTTGAATCTCCTACCCGGTGGGACGCCGGGAAAGTTTACGCCTACGAGATATGAATCCGACGCGGGTTCAGCGTAGGAATCTCTACCTATAGCCGTCAGGCATTAGGTGGAGAGGATGTCAAGAGCCCTGGGTTGAACCCGCCATTGAAGCCGCCACTCGCTCCGGATTATGACCGGAGACGAGCGCTACGGCTACCTACCGGTTGGTAAGTCTACAGCCCTCCCAGAACCATGTCAAGAATTTGGGCAAGGAAGTTTAGGAACCAGGCTTGGCTGCCACAGAGGCACAGAGACACAGAGATGGAAAGAGGGATCGCAGAGACGCTTTTTCTCTCCATCTCCGCTACTCTCCATCTCTCTGTCTTTCCATCTCTGTGTCTCTGTGCCTCTGTGGCAGAATTACGGATTGTGGTCTTCGGCGGGAGTTTCGCGGAACTCGACCGGCTCCTGGCAGCATTCGCAGGGGCCGGGTTTGTGCGCGGTGATATAGCAAATGTCGCAAAAATAATAGAGGTCGTGCAATTTGCCATTGCGCCAGGATTGAAGTTTGATGACTTCGATGAAGTCTGTGGCGGGGAAGATTCGGGCGGTGACTTGGAGGTCGCGCTGGCGGAAGCGTTCGTCCATCCAGATGGCGGCGGCGGTGTCGACAGGCAGGAACGGATAGAATTTGCCTTCCGCCGTCTTCAGAGTGTAGACGTGTCCGCGCGTTTTGCAGTCGGGAGCGATCTGATAGAGTTTTTCCAGTTCTTCAGTGAGACATACTACCTTGCCGCGCAGCGACACAGTTTGCGCTTCGCCGGAAGGTTTTGTCCTGTCTTGAGCCGACGCCGGGAATGGGAACACGCCGGCCGCCAACAGCGATGATGCGATGAATTGTCTTCTGCCTGGTTTCATTCTCATCCCTCCAATCGGATCAGCGCCGCGGGCGGTAGAGTGGGACAGACTTTAGTCTGTCCGGCCCCTAATCCACGCCACGGACAGACTAAAGTCTGTCCCACTCTACCGCTCGCGGTACTGATTGGCTATCGAAAACGCGGCTCGAAATATATAATCGCCCCACCCACAATCGCAAAGCGATTCTCATTTTACCTAGAAGTCACAGGCATGCGGAAGAAACATTTTCATTTGATTGGCGTCTGCGGTACGGCGATGGGGTCATTGGCTGGAATGCTCAAGGCTCAAGGTCACAGAGTCACCGGCTCTGACAAGGCTTTCTATCCGCCGATGAGCGATGAGTTGAAGCGACTCGGAATAGAAACTTTCGAAGGCTTCGACGCCCTCCATTTGAAGCCACAGAACGGGGCGAACGGGGCGGCGCCGGACGTCGTAGTCGTCGGCAACGCCACGTCTCGCGGGAACGCCGAGATCGAATACGCGCTCAACAACAAACTGCGCTGCGCCTCGATGCCCGAAATCATCCGCGAGAACTTCATCCGCGGAAAACACTCGACGGTTGTCGCGGGGACGCACGGCAAAACGACCACGACCTCGTTGATGGCCTGGGTAATGCAGGTCGGGGGACTCGAACCGTCGTTTCTGGTCGGCGGGGTGGCCGAGAATTTCGGCGCGAGTTTCAAAGTCACCGACTCGAATTACTTCGTGATCGAAGGCGATGAATACGACACGGCCTATTTCGACAAAGGGCCGAAGTTCCTGCACTACCTTCCCGACCTGGTTATTCTGAACAACGTCGAATACGACCACGCGGATATTTATCCGAACCTGGACGCGGTCAGGAGAGTCTTCCGGCTGTTGGTCAACCTGATCCCCTCGAACGGGCGGCTGGTCGCCGGCTGGGACTCGCCAGTGACGCGCGAGATCGTCACCCGTCCGGTCGCGCCGCAGGGCGTGTGGTGCGAGGTTGAGAGTTTCGGCGTCGAACATCCCGACGCGAAATGGACCGCGCGCGAGATCGATTTTCTGCCCGAAGTGACGCGCTTCAAAGTCCTGTGCGAGGGCAAAGAGTACGGCGTCTTTCAATCGCCGCTGGCCGGAATGTTCAACGTCAGAAATTGTCTGGCGACCGTCGCGGCGGCTGACGCGCTGGGGATCGACCGCCGCCTCATCGCCGAAGCGCTGGCCACGTTCAAGAGCGTCAAACGCCGGATGCAGGTGCGTGGCGTCGCCGGCGGCGTCACCGTGATCGACGATTTCGCCCACCACCCGACCGCGATCAGAGAGACGCTGCGCGCGCTGAAACAGCGGTACCCCGAACGCCGCGTCGTGGCCGTTTTCGAGCCGCGCTCGTGGACGACGCGCAAAAAAGTTTTTCAGAAGGATTACCCGCCGGCCTTCGCCCCCGCCGATTACGTGGTGATCGCGCCGATCTTCGAATCGTTCAGACTGGCCTCCGACGACCAGTTGTCGATTGACGAAGTGATCGCAGACCTGCGCGCGGCGGGCAAACAGGCTTTCTCGATAGAAGGCGCCGACGCGATAGTCGAACACGTCGCGCCCGATCTGCGCGCGGGTGACGTTGTAGTGATCATGTCGAACGGCGGCTTCGGCGGGATTCATCAAAAACTGCTCGATGCGATCGGCGCAGTACCGCGCGCGTAGAGTGGGACAGACTTTAGTCTGTCCGCCCTCAATTCACTCCACGGACAGACTAAAGTCTGTCCCACTCTACGCGCGCGGTACCGCGCCAATCACCTCAACCCGCTTTCTTTTATTCAAACAAATTCGGAGGCCCCTCGTGAAAGCTCGACAGGTTCAGCTTTGGTGTCTGATTGTTTTCCTGCTCGCAGTCGCCGCGGTCTGGCTGACGCCCTCGCAAAATTCGAACGCGAGCGCCGATGCGAGATCGCCGTTCAAAAAGCTGATCGACGCGCGCGCGCAGTCGGCCACGCGCGAGGTCAAGACGTATCGCCTGCCCGCGACGAGCGCGGACAAAATTTGTTCGCTGCTGGTTTCGGCGCCGTCGCCGGCGGCGTTCGGCGCCAACGACACGCTTCAGGTCACGCTGCGCGGCGGAGGGAAGACAGTCGCCGGCAAATCGCTGCACGCCGGCGATCCCGATCTTTACACGCTGTTCCGGTCGAACGGCGCGGCGGAGATTGAGGTCGCCTCGTTCGCCTCGACGCCGATTGAATACGCGATCACGGTTCTCGAATGGCCCTCGACCTCGGCTTCGACCGCGACGGTCGAGGCCGAACCGAACGATAGTTGGAGCGAGGCGAATGAATTCAAGCTGGGCCAGACCGTGTGGGCTTCGGCGGACGACAAGCCCTACATCTTGCCGCTGAATGATTCGAAGCCGGCGCGGGGCGCGTCGCCTTACGCGCAACAACCGGACTTGGCCAGCGACCGCCTGCCCGAAGGCGGCGTTGACTGGTTCAAGTTCACGTATGAAGGCGCCGAGCCGAAGCTGGTTCATTTCGAGCTTGACCTGCTCGAACGCGACAACATCCCGGTCGACGTTTCGGTCTTCACCGTCGAAAACGGCGAGGCGAAAAGTTACGAACGCGGCGCCGACCCTGTTACGCCTCCGCACGAAGTCCAGGCCCTGCCCGGCAACAAGTTCACCACCCGGATCATCGCTCGCGGGACATACTATGTTCGAGTCGACGCCAATCACGTCTTCTATCAACTGCGCACGGCGGTTTACGACGCGCCGCCGTTCAGCAATAAGAACAGTGGGCAGGAAGATGAGGCCCGCAAGGCTGTCCGCGCCGGAATGGATTATCTGGTCAGCGCGGGCGACAGTTGGCACGCCAACACGCCGCGTCACGGCGGCATCGTCAATCGCGTTTCGAGCGTTCATTTCGAGACGCAGCTCTGCGTCGCCTGCCACGCCACGCACTTCACGACGCGCGGCGAATTGACGGCCAAACAGAACGGATACGCGGTCAACAAACGCTCTTCGCTCCAGTTCCTGACCGAACGATTGGCCAACAACCCGCTCCCGTTCTACGGACACAAGGACGCCTACTGGACGCGCGTCATCAGCGCGCCGGCCAACGTGCTGAGCCGCCTTGCGGCGCTCGTCGATCAATACGACGGCGAATTCACCGGCGAAAAGCGGCTTTCTCCGCTCAAAGGAGTCGCGGGCTATCTGAAGATCTACTACAAGGGCAGGACCGAATTGCCGAACGACGAGAGCAACGGCAACACGCCGCTGGTCAGCGCATATGAGGTCGCCTGGTACAGTTGGAGGGTCTTCGACGAAATGTTCAGGCTGACCGGCGAGAACGAATGCCGCGAATATCGCGATCTGGTTCGGCGGTTGATCGAACAGGAGAAGGTCAAGAACAACGTCGATCTCTGCTACCAGACGATCGCCTTCGTTGAGATTGACCGCGCCGCATACGCCGACCGCATCAAGCGCAACGCCGAGCGCATCCTCTCGCTGCAGCGCGACGACGGCCAATGGTCAATGTTGTTCGAAAAAGACAGCCCTTCGGTCGAGTTTCAGACCTATCACTGCCTCTACGCGCTCGCCCGCGCCGGTTACTCTCCCGAACATCCCCAGACAGCGAAGTCGCTCCGGTTCCTGCTTGAACGCCAGCAGGAATGGGGCGGGTGGTTCGATCCGAAGCAGTCCTACGAAAATTTCCGCACGCCGTTCCGCGAGACCCAGTTCGCAGTGATGGCGCTGTCGGAGTTTTACAAGGGGACGGACGGAAAGGGATGGCTGGCGAAAGCGCCGCAATCGTTGTCGGCGGGCGACGCGTTGTTGCGACTGCAGCAGATTGACGGCGTCTGGGAGCGGCCGTCGGGAAGCGTGACTCGCGGTCTGGTTGCAAGTCTCGTTAGCGAAGAGCCGATGATGCGGATGGCGGCGGCGGCGACGTTGGGGCGCGTGGGCGCGAAAGAGGCGGCCACGGAGTTGGCGCGTCTGCTCGGTGATCCGAGCAAACTCGTCCAGGTCGCGGCCGCGCAGGCCTTGCGGCGCATCGCGTCACAGTTCGTAGTCCCGCCTTCAGGCGGAAGCGCGCAATCACGAAACATTCCGCCTGAAGGCGGGGCTACGAACGTCATAGGCGCCGCGCTCGATCACCCGAACGAAAGGGCGCGATGGGGCGCAATGCGAGTCTTCGCTCAGCATTTCTCGTATCTGACCGGCAAAAACGAGATCGCCGATAAGCTCATCGCCCGGCTGTCCGATCCGCACACGCCCGTGCGTATGCAGGCCGCGAAATCGCTCACGCAATGGTTCTACTGGGCGAAGGATGAATCGCTGCGGGACCGCATCGCCGACGCTTTCATCGCGCGAATGGCCGTCAATGAACATCCCTGGATGCGCCGCAACCTGATGGAAGGATTCTACAGCCTTGCCGACGAGAACGTGCGCTACCTGTATAACAATTGGATCGGACACCTGGCGCAAAAGGAAGACCGCGACATGGCCGTCGCGGCGCATCACGAATCCAGCCGCCGGATGGCCGAGCGCATCGCCCGCGCGCTCGAAACCGGCAATGAGCTACAGCGCGAAGGACTGCTGCGCGGTTTGACCGAGTTCCATTTGCGCCACGGCGGTTACACGAACGCGGGACGCTACACGCGCATCGGCAACGACATCGAGACGATAGTCTTTTACGCCGAGGGCGCGCCGGCGATGGAGCGCGCGCTCACGCCGCTCGTCAATTCGCCCGACGCCGCTCGACGCGAACGGGCGATCCTGGCCGCCTATACGCTGCGCGACAACACGCTGGCCGATTTGCCGCTCGCGGTGATGCGCCGGCTCAACGACCCCGAGGCGTCGGTTCGCGCCGCGTCGAACGAGTTTTACCGATCGCTGCCGCTGAAAGTCGTCGAGCAGAACCGGCGCGAAGCGATCGAGACGCTGAAAGAATTGCTGGCCAGCAAATATTCCGAAGCGCAAATCGCCGCGCTGGATCGCGTCAAGACGCTCGGCGCCGAATTCGCCCGCAACGAAAAGTTTGACGAAGAGGTGAAAAACTTCGTGCTCCGAATCGGCGACGGCGCGGACAGCAAGACGGCCGCCGCCGCGTTGCGGGCGCTCGCCGATTTCCCTTACCTGGCCGATGACGCGCGGATCGAACAGCGCATAGCCTCGGCCCTGCAATCGTCCGACGCCGAGCTTTCGCGCGCGGCCACGCAGGTCGCGCTACAGGCGCCGCAGTTACGCAGACGGCCTGCGATCTCCGCCGCGCTCGACGCGTTGCTCAGGACCCAGTCGGCTCCCAAGCGCAGGATGGTCCTCGACCTGATCAACGCCGACACCCCGGTCGACGACGACTTGCGGATGATCAGTCTGCTCGCCGACGCGCTCGAAGACCGCGAAGAGATGATGCGCTCGGCGGCGCTCAACGCCGTGCGCCGGGTGAAATCGCTGCAATCGAACGCCGCGATCCGCACGGGACTTGCGAAACTCACGAAAGACCCGAACCAGCGCTTGCAGGGGCTGGCCGTCGCGATGTACCAGGGCCAGGACAGCGGAGTCGCGCTGGACCTGCGCGCCGAAGAATTGCTCGATTACAATTTCTTCGCGCGACGCGTAATGCCGCTGCTCGTCGCCAAGGGCGCTGACGGCAACGCCTGCGTCAACTGCCACACCACGCACACGATCTTCAAGCTCATCGAACCGGACAAACAGGGTCGCTTCACCGAAGAACAGTTGCGCGAAAATTACCGCTCGGCGCTGAAAGTGGTTGACATGGCCAATGCTGAAAACAGCCTGATCATCCGCAAACCGACCGGCGACGCGTCGCAGGAAGGTCTGGTCGGTTCGAAGAAGACTCCGCACGGCGGCGGGATGCGGTGGAATGGGTTGAACGACCCGGCCACGCAGACTGTGTTGGAATGGATAAATGGCGCGAAGTTTAAGGCGGCGCAATAGCGTTTTGTCATTTTTCATCGTTCATTTGTCACATGTCATTGGTCATCCGCGATCAAAGCCAATCCCAGGCGACCAATGATCAATGACATATGACAAATGAACAATGAACGATGGTACGGCCATTGCGATTCCAGGTCTGGCATGCATATTGCAATTTGTATCTCGGAGTATCTTTGAAGCGAAACTTTGCAAAGGAGGAAAACAGCTATGAAAAGATACATTCGATCTGGAATATTGGCTCTGAGTCTTTCCGCATTGCCTTTGGGATTGTCGGCTCTGGCTCAGACGGGTGGCCAGCAGGGTTACCAGGGCTACCAGGATAGAACCACTACAACCACTCGAACAGATGGCGGGGGCAGCAACTGGGGCTGGCTCGGCCTGCTCGGCTTGATCGGGTTGGCTGGGCTCGCGGGCCGCCGCCGGGAGGAGCCTGCACGCCACCGCCCGGGTGAATACCGCACGGGCGAGCCTGTCACAGGCGCCCGGTAAATCATTTCAAGGCGGCGCCGCCGCCTCGTTACTTGCAACCGGACAAATTTATTCCCGGTGGCGGGGGCTTGGAAGTCAATAAAATCGGCCAAGTCCCCGCTTGTGTTTTCAAACCTGACTACAATTTTTCGCGCGCCTTCAGGTCGAAGCGTTCTCCGACGGATAGCAGATAATACTCTTTCCCGTCATGCCCTCAGCCGTCAGTGATGGCGACCTCGCTGTCTTCAATTACTTCAAACTTATCGCCCCGGATAATGATCGCGGTTGATTCGTACGGGCCGACGTCGATCCATACTTTTTATCTTGTCGTTTTGTGTTGAGAGTTCTTTGGGGTTGCAATCGTACAACGGTACAATCTGCGACGCCTAATGAAAATGTGGGACGTACTGTTCGTAGTCCCGCCTTTAGGCGACTGATTTTCCTAGGAGTCGTTCATGTCGCTACGGCGACGCTCTGAAACAATGAAAATGGCGGCGCGAGGGTAGGGCAAACTTCCTGGGAGCGCAGGCATCCTTGCCTGCTTACTTCGGTCAGCCGGTCATTGCCGGAAACCCGCAGGCAAGGATGCCTGCGCTCCCAGGAAGTTTGCCTTGACTCCTGCGATGCGGCCTTTCGGGAAGACTCGGCAAACTGCCAGTTTGCCCTACCTTTTCCGGGGAGAAAGTGAAAATGACTGGAGTCGCGCGAGCGTTATCAACAATCACACTGTTACTAGCCGCCGGGTTCGTCTCGGCGCCGCAGGCGAGCGCCCAGGAGGCGCGGCAGGATCAGCCTTACGTCGTGGAGTATTACTACAAGGCGAAATGGGGCTACGCCGACGAATTCATCCAACTCTTCAAGAAGAACCACTTGCCGGTCTTGAAGAAACAGATCGAGGGCGGGCGCATCTTGAGCGTTAAGATCGAGAAACCCCGCTACCATTCGACCGAAGACGGGCGCTGGGATTATCGCGTCACCATTGTCTTCAAAAGCGCCGCCGTCTTCCACGACCCGAACGCTCCGGGCGCCGAAGAGGCGATCGTCAAACAACTCTACCCCGAACAGGACAAATTCAAACGAGAAGAGCAGAGGCGCTTCGAGATTCTGATCGCGCATTGGGACGTGCCGATTGTTCCGGTAGAGTAAATATGCGCATACTCACACTCAACCTCAACGGCATTCGTTCGGCGACTGCGAAAGGCGTTATTTCGTGGCTGGCCGCGAGCCGAGCGGACGTGGTCTGTTTGCAGGAAGTGCGGGCGTTTCCCGAGCAGGCCCCGCCGGATTGGGGCGAGCTCGGTTATCACGCGGAGTGGTATCCGGCGGAACGTCCGGGTTACAGCGGCGTGGCCTTGCTCTCAAAAACCAAGCCGAAGCGTGTCAGGCGCGGTATGGACTCCGCCTTTGACGGCGAAGGCCGAGTGCTGCAGGCCGATTTCGGCGACCTGAGCGTCGTCTCCACTTATATCCCGTCGGGCACGAGCAGCCCGGAGCGGCTGGCCATCAAGCTGAAGTTCATGGACGAGTTCCTGCTACATTGCCGGCGGTTGCGTAAAAGCAAACGCGAATTGGTATTTTGCGGAGACTTCAACATCGCCCATCAGAAGATCGATTTGAAAAATTGGCGCAGCAACCAGAAGAACAGCGGCTTTTTGCCCGAAGAGCGCGCATGGCTGGACGCCTTCCTGGGCGTCGGGTTTCACGATACCTTTCGCCAGTTGGTCGGCCCCGAAGCCGCTCATTATTCGTGGTGGTCGAATCGCGGCCGGGCGCGAGAGAACAACGTCGGTTGGCGATTGGATTATCACTTCACAACGCCCGCGCTCAATCAGACAGCTCACTCGCCGATGATTTATCGCGACCGGATCTTTTCCGATCACGCGCCCGTGGTAATTGATTACGACGTTTAATCGGTGAAATCCGTTTTTGCGACGCATACCGCCTTGACGCCCTGGAATGAAGGCGCCGATGCAGGCGCCAGGAGCCTTTCCGACGGCCATTGACCGGCTATTCGTGTCCTGTTTTAGATGACAATTACATTGTTTGAGCAAATGCGAAATCGGTCTCTTGCCGCCGGAACTTTAGGCAACGGCCTATGGCAAGTGTGCTAAAATAGACCCCTATCTGTGATTAAGGAAGATAGTTTATGAACAGCTGAAATGATGGAGGTAAGCCGGAAAAACACGGACCGCTCCCGCCGGTAGATGAATTGCCCCTACGGAGGGCGGCGCGGTGAACTTGCCTGTTATGCGACTTAAGCGCCTTGAGGCGACCAATTTCCGCAACCTGACCGGGGCAATCGAATTCTCTCCGGGACTCAATCTTATATACGGAGCGAACGCGCAGGGCAAAAGCTCCTGGCTCGAAGCCATCTATCTCCTGGCCACGACGAAATCCTTCCGCACGTCCCATCCTAAAGAGGTCGTCACTCACGACGCCGGCGAAGCCGTTCTCCGCGGCTCGGTCGCGCGCGGCAATCTGACCAAGGATTTACAACTGCTCATCGCCGAAAGCGCTAAGCAGACCTTCGTCAATGGCAAGCGCGAGGCCGTGACGCGCTATCTAGGCAATCTCAACGCCATCGCTTTCACCGCTGATGAGATGCAGGTGGTGCGAGGCGCGCCGGAAGCCCGTCGCCGCTTCCTGGATCGCGGGATATTCTTCACGCTGCCGGCGTATCTGGGCACGCTCAACGAGTATAACCGCGTGCTGAAGCAGAAGAACGCCCTCCTGCGCGAGGCTTCGGAGGCCGATGACCCGCTGAAATTCCACGACATGATTCAGCCCTGGAACGATCAACTGGTCGCGCTCGGCTCCGAGATTCATCAGGCGCGCGTCAGTCACGTCGATCAACTGCGCGCCCATCTCAACCCCGATCTGTTTCAGGCCGAAGCGATCACCATCCGTTACAAATCCTCGCTCGAAGGCAGGGGCGACCTGGGAGATTACGCTAGTCTTCTGAGAGAGCGGCTGGGCCTGCGGTTGAAGAACGAAATTGCGGTCGGATATTCGCTGGTAGGTCCCCACCGCGACGACCTGGAAATCCTTTGCGATGGCCACGAAATCGCCCGTTTCGGCAGTTCCGGCCAGCAAAGAAGCGCGCTTTTGATTCTTGATATGGCGCAAATAAGCGTGTATTATCAAGTGTTTGAAGAGTACCCCATATTCTTAATAGATGATCTTGATGCCGAACTGGACCGCACGCGAATCGAGATTTTGCTCAATCACCTTGACGGACGCTCACAAACCATCGTCTCGACCTCCAAGCGAACAATCGCTGAACGCTACAGTCATCGCGCCCGAACCTTGCTCGTTCAGGCGGGCCGCGTGACCGAGGATCAAGGATTGAGAAATGGGTAATAACTTCAGTTGAGATCAATTTATGAAGGCAAAAGAGAAGAAGAGTCAGATTATGGATGATGTTGAAGAAACAGACGCCAAAGGTCCGGCCAAAGGCTCGGACAAAAGCTCGACCAAAAACGCAAAGAAAGATTCCGCCAAGGGCTCGAACGGCTACGGCGCCGAGCAGATCATCAAGCTCGAAGGCCGCGACGCCGTGCGCAAACGCCCCGCGATGTACATCGGCTCGAACGGTGAGATAGGCCTGCATCACCTCGTTTATGAGATCGTGGACAACAGCGTAGATGAAGCCCTGGCCGGCTTCTGCGACAAGATCAACGTCACGATCCACCTGGACAATTCGATCACCATTGAAGACAACGGGCGTGGAATTCCCGTCGATATGCATCCGACCGAAAAACGTCCCGCCGCCGAACTCGTCATGACCGACCTGCACGCGGGCGCCAAATTCGATAGCAACGCCTACAAGGTCTCCGGCGGGTTGCACGGCGTCGGCGCGTCGGTCGTCAACTTCCTCTCCGAGTGGCTGCGCATAGAGATCCGCCGCGACGGCGGGGTCTACGAGCAGGAGTACAGGAAGGGGGTAAAAGCCACCGATCTGAAGAAGACCGGCAAGTCGGCCAAGACCGGAACCAAGATTACGTTCAAACCCGACGCCGAAATCTTCACGACCACCGATTTCAGCTTCGATAAACTCTCCGAACGGCTGCGCGAGAAGGCGTTCCTCAACAAGGGGATCAGGATCACCATCGTCGACGAACGCTCCGACGCCGAGAAGAAGCACGAGGTCATTTACGAGGGCGGCATCGCCGAATTCGTCAAGCACCTGAACAAGAACAAGAACGTGCTTCACTCGAAGCCGATGTATTTCGAGAAGGCCGCCAACCCGGCCGAAGGCGACGACCTGGCGATCGAGGCAGCGATTCAATACAACGACGCTTATGACGAGAAGGTCTTCTCGTTCGCCAACAACATCAACACTGTGGACGGCGGCACGCACCTCTCGGGCTTCCGCTCGGCGCTCTCCAAAGCCATCAGCCGCTACGCGCAGACCGCCAACCTGATCAAGGATTTCAAAGGCGGGCTGACGGGCGACGACGTGCGCGAAGGCCTGGTCGCCGTGATCTCCGTCAAGATTCCGCAGCCGCAGTTCGAGGGGCAGACCAAAGGCAAGCTCAACTCCGACGTGAAAGGCCCTGTAGATTCGTTCATCTACGACAAGTTGATAAACTACTTCGAGCAGAACCCGTCTCACGCCAAACAGATCGTCGGCAAGGCTGTAGAAGCGGCGCGCGCGAGAGAGGCAGCCCGCAAGGCTCGCGAGATCGTGCGCAAAGGCGCGCTCAACTCGATGAACCTGCCCGGCAAACTCGCCGACTGCTCGGAGAAAGACCCGGCGGTGTGCGAGTTGTACATTGTGGAAGGCGATTCGGCCGGCGGTTGTTTTTCGGGAGATACACTGCTCGCTCTCGCTGATGGCCGCGCTATCACCTTCGAGAATTTGGTCGCTGAACAAGCGGCGGGCAAGGAGCATTTCTGCTACACCATTCGCAAAGATGGTCAGATCGGGCTTGAGCGCGTCATCAATGCGCGTATGACCAAGCGCGATACTGAAGTTATTCGCGTGACTCTTGATACTGGCGAGACGATCACGTGTACTCCGGATCATCTCTTTATGCTGCGTGATGGCAGTTACAAGCCTGCGTTTGAACTGGAGCCTGATGATTCATTGATGCCATTGCAACGCAAGTTTTCGGACAAAACGCAGCCGGGCATCACAATTGACGGCTATGAAATGGTTTGGGATCCGCGTTCGGATTACTGGCTCTTCACGCATCTGCTTGCCGATTGGTACAACCGGTGGCATCGCGTATACGCCGAGGCTGATGGTGATCACTGTCATCATCGCGATTTCAATAAACTGAACAACAATCCGACCAACATTCAAAGACTGCCTTCTGAAGAACACCTCGCGCTGCATCGCCAGCACGTCAGCCGCACCTTGCACAGGCCGGACGTTGTGGAGAAAGGACGCCAGCTTCGCCAGAGTCCCGAATTCCGCGCCAAGATGAGCGAGCGGATGAAGCAGGAAGGGACGAGGCAAATCCTTTCTGAACAGGCCAAAGCGCAATGGGCAGATGAAGCCTACAAGGATTACATGTATTCCAATTGGCGCAAGTTTTACGAAAACAATGAGGAATATCGCCAGAGTAATGGCGAGAGGCTGGATCGTGCGCAACAGGAATACTGGCGCGATGAAGAGCATCGCCGCGCACAGGCCGAACGTACGCGAAGCTATTTTGCCTCTCACCCTGAAGCTCGCGCCGAGCTTTCGCAACAGGCAATTGAGCAATGGAACGATGCGGCGCTGATTGAATGGCGGCGAGAGAAGACGAAGGAGCAATGGACACCGGAATTCCGCGCCAAGCGTAAAGACACGTTACATCAGACTTACTATCGCAAAACGCTTGCGGCGTTGAAGCGAATCGAAATCGAGCGTGGATGGCTTGATCTCGAAGCCTATCAGGCTTATCGCTGCGCTACACGCGATAAGTCACTTTTGAAGTTTGACACTTTCTGCCAACGTTATTTTGATGGCGATCAGGCGCGCGCCATTGAAGCAGTAGCCAATTACAACCATCGCGTTGTCAAGATCGAATGGCTTGACGAACGCATGGATGTTTACGATCTTGAGGTTTCTGGCACTCACAATTTCGCTCTGGCCAGCGGCGTCTTCGTTCACAACAGCGCCAAAGGAGGAAGAGACCGCCGCACGCAGGCGATCCTCCCGCTCAAAGGCAAAATCCTCAACGTCGAAAAGGCGCGCTTCGACAAGATGCTTTCGCACAGCGAGATCAAGACGCTGATCACCGCGCTCGGCACCGGCATCGGCAAGGCCGATTTCGATGTCGAGAAGCTGCGTTATCACAAGATCATTCTGATGAGCGTCGCGGGCGATGAGCCGACTCTGGTCGTCGATGACGACGGCAATGCCGAATTCGTCAAGATCGGCGAGTTCATTGACGATTGCTTCGAGCTGCGGCGAATCGCCAGCCGCTACAACGTGATCAGCTTCGATCCGGCGACGCGCGCGACGCGCTTCCGTCCGCTGAAGGCCGTGATTCGTCATGATCACGACGAGCCGATGTACAAGATCACGACACGCTACAACCGCTCGGTCAAAGTCACGGCTTCGCACAGCGTCTTCGTGTTTGAAGACGGCGAAGTGAAGTTGAAGAAGGGCGACGAGGTGAAACCCGGCGACCTGATAGTCGCCGCCCGTCGGTTGCCGCGTCCCGCCGTCAGCCCGACGCGGATCGACCTGCTCACGACCTTCTGCAACGCGGGACTGACCGACTCGCTTTATGTCAAAGGCGAAGACGTGCGGCGAATCGCGGCCCGTCGCGTGATGGCGAAAGTCAAGCGTCCCGAATTGTGGGGCGAAGCGCGCGTCGAGCTGGGGCCTGAACAATGGGAGACGCTGGTCGCGCAGCGTCAGGCCGCGGGTCTGTCGCAGATGCAGGTTGCGCGTTCGATCGGTATCAAACAGCCGATCACGGTCAGCCATTGGGAGCGCGGCGTAAATCGCCCGATTGAATCGCATTTCAAAGGCTATCTGCGCGTCATCGGTTGGAATGATGAACTTGAATATGAAGTCGCGCCGTCGAAGATCGATGAGTTGCTTGAGCAGGATGATTCGAGCAAAAACGCAAGATGGCGCGAGGTCAGCCAGTACAAGCCACTTGCCGATTTCGCGCCCGGAGAGATCGGCCAACTTGGCGCCAATGTCGAAATCGTTCCGCAGGCGTATCACGACAAGGCGTTTGGGCGCTACTTGCCCATAACGCGCGAGTTGATGTGGTTCCTGGGCTGGTACGTCGCGGAAGGAACACTGAGCCAACATCAGGTCAGCTTGAACATCGGCAGGAAAGACGAGGCGTTCGTCGCTGAACTGATGGACGCGATTGAAAAGACTTTCGGCGAGCAGGCGCGTTGCTATCACGATCCTGAGAGCGAAGGCGTCAAGCTCTACTTCCATAGCGTCCCGGCGGCGCGGTTGTTGCGGGCGTGGAAGCTTGGCGGGCGCGCGCACGAGAAGCGGCTGCTCGACATCGTCTTCGGTCTGCCCGAAGAGCTTCAAATCGCTTTCCTCGAAGGCTACTTCCTGGGCGATGGGACGACTGCTGGTCAGAATATTTCGTTCACGACCAGCTCGGCGGAGTTGAAAGATGGTTTGCTATACCTGCTGGGGCAGTTGGGCGTTGTGGCGAGCGTTACGCAAATGCCGCCTCAGACCGATTCGGACGCGCCGATTCAAACTCGCCACGATTACTTCATGATCACGATCTGCGGCAAGGAGCAGATTGAACATTGCCGCGCCATCTGGCGCCGTCACGCCAACGCGTCGAAGCTCGAAGCTCATCTGGCTCGACCGACGCGCAAGAGGCAAGATTGCGCTTCGATCAGCCATGATTTGATCGGCCTCGAAGTCGTCTCCGCCGAAGAGGTCGCGCCCGTCGGCGAATTCGTTTACGACTTCTCGGTCGAAGGCGATGAGAACTTCATCTGTGGTGTTGGTGGCCTCGCAGCTAAAAATACGGACGCGGACGTCGATGGGTCGCACATCCGCACGCTGCTGCTGACGTTCTTCTACCGCCAGATGCCGCAGTTGCTCGAACACAAGGTCGAGCGCAAGAACGAGGACGGCGTGATCGAGACCGATCTGAAGAGTTACGTCTACATCGCGCAGCCGCCCCTCTACAAGATCAAGAAGGGCAAGACCGAGCGGTACATCAAAGACGATCGCGAGTTGAACCGCTTCCTGATGCGCAAGTGGACCGAGGAGAGTTCGGTCAAGGTCAAAAAGACCGGCGAGACGATCGAGGGCAGGGAATTGACCGGCCTGCTCGAAAGGCTGATCGAGTTCAACACCTACTACAACAAGCTGGAGCGTCGGTTGCACGACCGCAAGCTTCTGGACACGGCGCTCGAAGCGCTGGCAGGACGCAAAGGCCTGATGCAGAAAGAAGGCCGCAAGCTGCACGACGTCTTCGCCGACGAGAACCTGCTCGGCAAAGTCGAAGCCGCGCTGGCCGAAGCCGAGTTCAAGACCGAACTGATCTCCGATGAAGAGCATGGTCTCTTCGAGATCGAGATCAAGCTCGCCCACAACGGCTCGGTCGTGTTGATCGACTGGGAGCTGGCCACGCACGTCGAATTTCAGCGCGCGGTTGAGCTGTACAAGTCGTTCATCCAGCTCAGCCAGCCGCCGTTCATCATCAAGGAGGGCGATTCCGAGACCGAGGTCGCTTCGCGCGACGAACTGCTCAACCACATACTGACGGCGGCCAGGAAGGATTTTCAGATTCAGCGCTACAAAGGGCTGGGTGAAATGAATCCGGAGCAGTTGTGGGAAACGACGATGGACCCCGAAAAACGCACGCTCCTGCAAGTCCGGATTGACGACGCGGTCGAGACCGACGAAATCTTCACCGTTCTGATGGGAGATCAGGTCGAGCCGCGCAGAAGGTTCATTGAAGATAACGCGCTGGATGTGAAGAACCTGGATATCTAAGAGCGGGGAGTGGGAGAGCGGGAGAGCGGGAGAGCGAGGGGGCGAGGGAGTGAGAGAACGGGAGAAAAAAGGAATACTCCTTGTCTCCCGCTCCCTCGCTCTCACGCTCTCCCACTCTCCGCATTAAAATTCAGCTTGAACCTCCTCACTTCGCTGTGTAGAATCCGGCTTCATGATACTCATTCGGAGAGTTATAGAGTTATGACGCCAGCAGTCGGAAAATCGAATCGAGGGTTTATTGACCATCGCCGGATCAAATCGCGCGCGACGCGCTTTACCTCTCTGACCGCCCTCCACCTTACGTTGCAGCGCAATGCCTGAAATTGCGCTGCGCCTTCCGATCGCATTCTTCCCCGAACAGATTTCCGGTTTCGCCTTGCATCCTGACGCGATGTATGGGGCGCGTTTTGATTTTGCAGGGCCGCCAAAATGGCCAAAAGGATTGCCGATATGAACGAGAAATATTTTCCTGAAGAGATTGAAGAGCGCCAGCAGCGACGGTGGGCCGAGGCGCGCGTCTTCGAAGTCGAAGTCGATCCCGCGCGCGAGAAGTTTTACTGCCTGGAGATGCTGCCTTACCCGTCGGGGCGCATCCACATGGGCCACGTGCGCAACTATTCGATAGGCGACGCGCTGTCGCACTTCAAGCGGATGAGCGGCTACAACGTGCTGCACCCGATGGGCTGGGACGCGTTCGGCATGCCCGCCGAGAACGCCGCTATTAAAAACAACGCGCGGCCCGACCGGTGGACGTTCGAGAACATCGACGCGATGCGGGCGCAGTTTAAGCGGATGGGCTTCAGCTACGACTGGCGGCGCGAGATCGCCTCCTGTTCGCCGGAGTATTACCGGTGGAATCAATGGTTCTTCATCGAGATGTGGAAGCGCGGGTTGCTCTATCGCAAGAACGCGACAGTCAACTGGTGCGTCCAATGCAACACGTCTCTGGCCAACGAGCAGGCTGAGGGCGGTTTCTGCTGGCGCCACGAAGACACGCCTGTCGAGCAGCGCGAGCTGGAGCAGTGGTTCATCCGCGTCACCGATTACGCCGACCAGTTGCTGGACGACCTGGATACGCTGGAAGGCGGCTGGCCGGAGCGTGTGATTACGATGCAGCGCAACTGGATCGGGCGGAGCCGCGGCGTAGAAGTGGACTGGGATATCGCCGGCGATCAATCGAAGAAGGTCCGCACATTCACCACGCGCATAGACACGATCTTTGGCGCGAACGCGGTGGTCGTCGCGCCCGAACATCGACTGATCGACGAGCTGATCGCGTCGGGCAAGGCGAGCGACGAGTTGAAGGCGTTCGTCGAAGAGCAGAAGGCCATCTCGCCCGAAGACCGCATCTCCGAAGGCCGCGAGAAGCAAGGGGTCGAGACCGGCCTGTTCGTCATCAACCCGTTCAGCGGCGAGAAGGCGCCCGTCTGGACCGCCAACTTTGTGGTAACCGGTTACGGCACGGGCGCGATCGGGGTCGTGCCCGCGCACGATGAGCGCGACTTCGAGTTCTCGAAGAAATACGGGCTGCCGATTCCGCGCGTGATCAAATTGGTCGGCTCGACAGAACCCGACGACGCTCCGGTCGAAGCGCCGTTCACCGCGAAGGACGAGACCGGCGAATTGATCAACTCCGGCCCGTTCAGCGGAATGAAAGTTCCCGAAGCGATCGAAGCGATGACCGCATATGCTGTAAAGCACGGCTTCGGCGAGGCGAAGACCAATTTCAAGATTCGTGATTGGGGCGTATCGCGCCAGCGCGCTTGGGGAACGCCGATCCCGTTCATCCACTGCCCGAAAGACGGCATCGTGCCTGTGCCCGAAGAGCAACTGCCGGTTGAGCTGCCCGCCGACCTGAACTTCAACACTACGGGATCGCCGCTGGCCGAACACGCGGCCTTCGTCAATACGACCTGCCCGAAGTGCGGCGGGCCGGCCCGGCGCGACACCGACACGATGGACACCTTCGTCGATTCGTCGTGGTACTACTTCCGCTACTGCGACCCGAAAAACGACAGGTTGCCCTTCGCGCCGGAAATCGCTGCCTACTGGACGCCGGTCGAGCAGTACATCGGCGGCATCGAGCACGCGGTGCTGCACCTGATCTACACGCGGCTGTGGACGAAGATCATGCGCGACCTGGGGTTGGTCACCTTCGACGAGCCGGTCAAGAGACTGCTGACGCAGGGAATGGTCTGCCTGGCGACTTTTCGCTGCGAAGAACACGATTTTCTGTACCCGAACGAAGTCATTGACGGCAAGTGCATCCACTGCGGTCGCGTGGTGGCGGTCGGGCGAATCGAGAAGATGTCGAAGTCGAAGAAGAACACTGTAGACCCCGACGAGATGATCAAAATCCACGGCGCGGACACAGTGCGTCTGTTCATGCTGTTCGCGGCCCCGCCCGAAAAAGACCTGGAATGGAGCGAGGCCGGAGCCGAAGGCGCGTCGCGGTTCCTGGGCCGCGTCTGGCGCGTCATTCACAAATGGCACGACAAATTGAGCGGCGCGTCGGAAGGCGAGTTCTCTTCGGCGGCCCGGAGCCTGCGCCGTAAAACGCATCAGACGATCAAACGCGTCACCCACGACATCGGCGAACGAATGAACTTCAACACCGCCGTGGCCGCGTTGATGGAGCTGACGAATGAGATTTACGCCTTCGACGGCTCCTTGAAGGGAGACGTGACCGACTCCGACCGCTTCGCGATGAAAGAGGCGATGGGAGCGCTGGCGAAGTTGTTGGCGCCTTTCACGCCGCACATCGCCGAAGAGTTGTGGGCTTCGTTAGGCCACGACGAGATCGTGGTCGCCTCTGCCTGGCTGCGGTTCGACGCCGAACTGGCAATGGAGGAAGAGTTGGAGATTCCGGTTCAGTTGAACGGCAAATTGATCGCGCGCGTGACGGTTCCGGCGGACGTTTCGGACGACGCGATGAAAGAGGCCGCGCTGACCAGCGACCGAGTGCAGGCCAAGCTGGAAGGCAAGGAGATCGTCAAAACGATCGTCGTGTCGAAGCGGCTGGTCAATCTAGTCGCAAAATAGGCGTATGAAGACTAAGGAGAACTTATGGGAAGCACGTTGCGCGAAACGGGAACAGTAAGCGCTTACTGTCCAGAATGCGGAGCGAATAGCAATTTTGAACATCGTCAATCCATCGAAACAGGCCAGCGTCCCTACAACTTCGGAAAAGCACGAGATTTCCGTGGCGTGAAATACGGACTCCATCAATGCACAGGTTGTAGAAGAGGTGGGCTCTCAAAGTATTTGGCAGACGGTAGCGACAACTGGCAGACATCTACGTTGATGGATTTCTACCCATTTCCTATAGAGACCCATCCGTTGCCTCAAGACGTTCCTGAAGAGATAGAAAAGGAGTTTCGAGAGGCTGAGCTATGCTCCGCATTCAACGCTAACCGGGCGGCTGCCGCATTGTTTCGCTCGGCCTTGGAGAAAACGCTTAAGGCCAACGGCTATGTCAAGCAAGGGAACCAACTGCGAGATCTGCAATCGAAGATTGACGAAGCGGGGAAAGATGGCGTCATAACAGAAGCGCGCCGTAATAGAGCGCACGATGACATTCGGACTCTCGGCAACGACGTGCTTCACGACGATTGGCGAGAAGTGACAAACGAAGAGGTAGACGCAGCTCATCTCTACACCCAGCGAATCATAGAAGACTTCTATGACAACAGGCAGGAAGTCGAAAACGTTCTGAGGACCAAAGGAAGAATATAACCCAACACATAAAGCTCCTTATGTGTGGCTGTTCCGGGGCGGCTCGAACTCGAGGGGAGAGGGTAGGGAAGCGGGCGAACTCGGCCGGGTAGGTGCACGATCGGAGCTCAAGCGTTCTTATCGGTCAATGAAATGGTGACGGGAGAGTTCAACCAACTCATTGACAACTTTATTACACGCGAGGATGATCGTATTGAACCATCTGCCATTTTAAAGGAGATTATACGGATGACATTGACAACAACAGAAGAAATTTACGAGCAAATAGTCAAACCACTGCCTGCGGCGGAACGCCTGCGGTTGGTCGGGAAGATTGTTTACGATCTGTCAATCCAGGCGATCGAGGGCAAATTGCCTGAACGTCACGATTGGATGTCTCTGCGTGGCGTCGCGCCGGATCTATTGGATGGGGAGGATGCGCAAACATGGGTTTCACGCACGCGGCTCGAATCGGACGAAGATCGCGAGCGGCAATGGAGGCCTGAGTGATAAAAATCGCCGCTGCGCTTGCTAATATTCGAGAGTTGTTTCTGGACACAGCGCCGATCATCTACCATGTCGAAGGCAATCTTGCCTATCAGCCATTGACCGACCAAGTCTTTCAAACCATCCAAGCGGGAACCATATCAGCCGTTACCTCATTCATCACGCTGTCCGATCGTGGGCGCTTCGCCCACGATTGACAGTATTAACAACGCTTGCTTATATGATGTAAGATGCCTCGGTGGTAGTCCAAAAGGCGTTCAAATATAGATTCTTCCCGACTGATGCGCAGGCGGCTCAACTCGCTAAGACCTTCGGCTGCGCGCGCTATGTTTACAATCGGGCTTTGGAATCTCGCACTTCGGCCTGGCGGCAAGAGAAGAAATCCATCGGCTATCACATTACCTCCGCGAAACTCACCGAATGGAAGAAAGAGCCCGAGAAAGCCTTTCTTTCAGAAGTCAGTTCCGTCGTGCTTCAACAATCGTTACGTAATCTCGATGCGGCCTTCACGAATTTCTTCGAGAATCGGTCGCAGTATCCGGCCTTCAAATCGAAGCGCGGACGCCAATCGGCTCGCTATGCCACCAATGCCTTCACGTATAGAGACGGCCGGATCACTCTCGCCAGGCAATCCGAGCCTCTGGACATTGTATGGAGCCGCCCGCTTCCCGACGACGCAAAACTCGTCAACCTGACGGTCAGTCGGGATACGAGTGGCGAGGCTGCACGCCAGGATCAGCGACGCCCGAAAGGACACGCTTCAGAAATTCACGACGAAGATCATCCGCGAGAACCAAGCGATCTTTGTCGAAGGACTGAACGTGGCCGGGATGGTTAAGAACCACAATCTCGCCAAGCACATTGCGGATGCGGCGTTCGGGGAAATATTCCGAGAACTGGAATACAAGGCGGGATGGTGTGGGAGAACCTACTTTGAACTGAATCGGTTCTTTCCGTCGTCGAAATTGTGCTCGTCGTGCGGCCATCTGTTAGAAGAATTGCCGCTGTCGGTTCGAGAATGGGATTGCCCGAGTTGTGGGACGCATCACGATCGAGATGAAAACGCGGCGATCAATATACTGCGAGCAGGACAATACCTGCTGAAGTTGCAGAAAACTACCGGGTGGGACGCCCGGAAAGTAACGCCTACGAGAGATGAGCGACGGCGCTCAGCGTAGGAATCCGGCGCCATACCGCTTGGCGGTTGGTGAGGGAGAAGGTCAAGGTTTCCGTCTACATTTGATCACGTATTCAGGATCGCCTAGATCGGTTTGCAATTGCGTGAACGGGAAAGTGGCCTCCGGTACGGTACCGGGAGCGGTAGCGACCGGGCGCCGTCGAACCGGTCGCTACCGCTCCCGGTACCGTACCGCTTGCCGGCCCGTATACGCATCTGAAAACCGCCATAAAACAGAAACGATGTCGAAGACAAATTCTCTGGCGGAGTCTGACGCCGCCTATGACCCGCGTAATCCGCTGATCGTGCAGAGCGACCGCAGCCTGCTCCTCGAAGTCCACAATCCGCTGTACGAAGCCGCGCGCGCCGCCATCAGCCCCTTCGCCGAACTCGAAAAAAGCCCGGAGCACATTCACACCTACCGCCTGACGCCGCTCTCTTTGTGGAATGCGGCGGCGACCGGGTTATCGGCGGCGGCGATGTGCGCCGCGCTCACGCGGTTCGCCAAATACCCTGTGCCGCAAAACGTGCTGGCCGACATCGCCGACCTGGCCGGGCGTTGGGGCCGCGTACGATTGCGCAAACAGGATGGAGAGTTGCGGCTGGAATCGGAGGACGCCGCGCTGCTGGCCGAAATCGCGCGCCATAAGAGCGTCAAGCCATATCTGGGCGCGCAACTCTCCGCGAGCGCCTTCCACGTCCCGCCGCAATTTCGCGGCGCGCTCAAACAGGCGCTGATCGCAGTCGGCTGGCCGGTCGAAGACCTGGCCGGTTACGTGGTGGGAGAAGCGTTGGAGATAGAGTTGCGCGCGGACCGCTTTATACTGCGCGATTATCAGGAGGACGCGGCGGAGACCTTCTATTTTTCCGGCTCCGAACGCGGTGGCAGCGGCGTGATCGTCCTGCCCTGCGGCGCGGGCAAGACGATTGTCGGGTTGACGGCGATGGCGCTCGTCAGCCAATCCACGCTGATCCTCACTACCAGTCGAACCTCGATGCGGCAATGGCGGCGCGAATTGCTGGATAAGACCTCTTTGCAAGCCGACCAGATCGTCGAATACCAGAGCGACGAAAAACAGATCGGCCCGGTCACGCTGACGACCTACCAGATGCTGACATGGCGCCCCGACAAGACCGAAGATTTTCCGCATCTGCGTCTGTTCGAAGAGCGCAACTGGGGGCTGATCATTTACGACGAAGTGCATATGCTGCCCGCGCCCGTCTTCCGCGTCACGGCGGAGGTGCAGGCGCGGCGACGGCTTGGGTTGACCGCGACGTTGATCCGCGAAGACGGGCGCGAGGGCGATGTCTTCAGTTTGATCGGGCCCAAGAAATACGACGCGCCGTGGCGCGACCTGGAAGCTCGCGGCTGGATCGCGAAGGCTCTCTGCACCGAGGTGCGCTGCCGGTTGCCACGCGCGCTGCGGATGGAATACGCGACCGCGCAGCCGCGCTCGAAATTCCGGCTGGCTTCGGAAAATCCCGTCAAACTGGAATTGACCAAACGCATCATCGCCCATCACAGGGACGCGCCCGTGCTCATCATCGGGCAGTATCTCGAACAGTTGCAGACGATCGCTCGCGAATTGCGCGCCCCGCTGGTCACGGGCAAGACGCCGCAGCGCGAGCGCGAACGGCTCTACGGCGAATTCCGCGATGGGAGCTTGCGCACGCTGGTCTTGTCGAAAGTCGGCAACTACGCCCTCGACCTGCCCGACGCCGAAGTGTTGGCGCAGGTCTCCGGCACGTTCGGCTCGCGGCAGGAAGAGGCGCAACGACTGGGCCGGGTGTTGCGTCCGAAACCAGACGGGCGGCCCGCCCATTTTTACACGCTGGTGAGCCGCGAGACCGACGAGGAAGATTTCGCGCATCATCGCCAGTTGTTTCTGACCGAACAGGGCTACAGTTATCGCATTCTGGATGAGGAGGAATTGTGAGCCGTATAACTGTCTATCCCACGCTAGACGAATACGAACGCAGATTGCCGGAGGTTACCCAACGGCTATCGGGTCTCAATGCCGACGTGGTGAAAAAGATGGCGCGTGTCTGGGTCGGCAAAGAGGCTTACAAGTTGAACAAGGAATCGGCGATCCAAACGCTCAAACGCTGCTTTCGCGATCCGGCGGCGGTGCGTCAGTTGGCGGAGAACCTAAAGCAAAGCGAGCGTGACGGGCTGATGCTGATGAAATTGCGAGAGCGGCCTGTCGCCTATACCGAAGAGCTGGCGCTGGAACTGTTGCTGCTCCACCCGATGCCTCACGATTACCATTATGGCTATTATTCATCCAACGGCAAACATTACGTCCGGCTGAACGAAATGCTCGAACGCGGGCTGCTTATGCGCTGTGATGGGCAGAACAAATCGCTCGGCGACTACTACTCTTCTTACGTGTGCGAAGCCGTCGGCCTCGTGGCCGATTTTTTTGACGTCATCGATGTCGCGCCGCCGCCCGCGTTGCCGCTCAAACCAGACGCCGAAGCCGTCGCTCCCGTCGCGCGCCGCCCCGGCGAACTGCTCTTGCGACTGACGTCGTTTTATCATGCAGTTGACCGGCTGGACCGCGTGCAGATGACGGCCAAAGGGCAGTACGCAACCCCTTCGCTGAACAAGCTCGGCAAACTGTTGGGATGGTCCAACCAGGCTGGCCAGGCTGGCCAGGAGGAAGTCCTGACGCCGTTGCCCTCCGCCGTCGAGTTTTATCTGGGTTTGTTCATTGCCGCCGATTTGCTGAAAGTGGATTACCGGGCGCGTGAAATCCGCATCAACCCGCAAGCGAATATCCAGGCGACGCTGGAATTGCCGCTCGATCAGCAGGCCCGGATCTGGGCGACGGCGTATCGTTCGTTGACGCGATGGAAGGAGCATTCCTCACACGAGAGTTACTACTACAGCGAAGATGGCGGCGGGCAGACGAAGCACAACGCTTTGCGCGCGGCCTTGTTGCTGGCGCTGGGCCTGCTGCCGGATGCGGCGGCATGGTATCGCGTCGAGGACCTCTCCGAAGCCCTCCGCCAACGCATCGGGCGGCATTTCGCGCTCGGCTATTTGAACACCTATTCAGCGCCCTGGAAGGCGACGCCGGAGCAGGAGGCAGCCGCCCGCGCCAAATACGAGGCCGACAGCCTGGCCAAGTGGCGGAAGAACGAGCAGGTCTGGATCGAACGCGCGCTGAGCGGCCCGCTCTTTCATCTAGGCCTGATCGAACTGGCGCGCGCGCCCCAAAGCAAGTCGAATGCGCTCGCGCTCTTTCGCCTGACCGAAGCCGGGCGCGCATCGCTGCACGACGTCTTCCGCCAACCGTCTGAAACGCGTGGCGCGACGCGCAAATCGCGGCGGGAACAACCCGGCCAGACCAACCAGCCCGGCCAGACCTGCTGGATCGTCCAACCCAACTTCGATGTCGTCGTCTATCTGGATCAGGCCACGCCGCGCCAGCTCGGTTTTATCGAGCGCGTCGGCGTGCGGCAGAAAGCCGATGCGGCCATCGTCACTTACCGGTTGACGCGCGAGAGCGTCTACGCCGCGCTCGAAGAGGGTGTGGGAGCAAGACAGTTGTTGGAGACGCTCGAAACCGGCAGCCAGCATCCATTGCCGCCAGGCGTCGCGCGCACGCTCGGCGATTGGGCCGCGCGGCGCGAAAGGCTGGCCCTGCGAGTCAACGCCAACGTGCTTGAATTCCCAGACGGCGCCGCGCGCGACGCCGCGCTTGCTGGCGGAAAAGTCAAAGGCGCAATCATCGGCGACCGCTTCATCCTGACGGAGCAATCCGAACAGGCGCTCAAACGCGCCCTGCCGTTGGGCGGCGCGATCAGCTACGAACCGCAACCGCCGCGCCCGCTGATCGTCAACGACGACGGCGCGGCGCTGATCGCGCCCACGCAACACGATCTGCTGATCGCGGGGGAGTTGTCGGCTTACGCCGAAGCGACTAGCCTCCCGTTGGTTTGGCGCATTACACGCGCCAGCGTGTCGGCGGCGCGCGCGCGCGGCTGGACGGCGGACGACATCATCAATCGGATCAGTCGCCGCGCCGTTCTCCCGCCACCGCAGTTTCTGCAGTATGCCATCCACGCCTGGTGCGGAAACAAGACCGCGCCCGGCCCGGCGGCGATGACGACTCCGCCCCTGCTGCAAACTTCCACCGCCGAGGTGACCGAGGCGATCTGCAAATGCAGCTTCCTGCGCCCACATCTGCTGGCGCGCATCGGAGCGTGCGCCGTGCTGGTCAAACCCGAAAGCGTCAAGGAACTGCGAAAACTGCTCAGCGAATACGGCTTCGAGCCTGGCAAAGAAGTCCTGCTGCCGGAGCCGGCTCAATCGGAGAAACAGAAATGAAGAAAGGCAAAACCGCATCCCCCGTCGCCTCCGCCGCGCCGCTAGCGCCCGCACAGGCCAAACTGTCCGCGCCGCTGCTACACACCCATTTGACGCTGGTAGAGACCGCCGAGCCTGAGCTACTGGAAGAGTTGCTGGCCGACCGCCGCGTCGGCCCGTTGCTGGTCGCTCGCCTGTCCGATTATGTGGCCGTAGTCGCGCCGGGACATGCCAAAGAGGTACAGCGATGGTTGCTGAAAGCCGGACACACGCCGCGCATCATTCAAACATAGACAACAATTCTTTCTCTCAGATAACCCTTGTAGGCGATTGATCCGTTAACGAAGACGAAGACCCTACCTTCGCGAGGCTCGACGTTGAAAAAGGCCTCGCCGTCGTTGTCGGTAAATTGGCTGCCGGCGCTCCCCAGTCCTTCACCTCCTAGCGAAACAATTTTGCCTATGGCCGGGTCGTCTGATGACTCGCAGTAGACTTTGACGGTTATCATAACTTCACTTCCATTCGCCTTGCAAAGTGAAGCCGGCCCAGAAGTAAGGCGCGGCGAACTGTTTGTCGCGCGACATCTCGATCTGCGCGGCGCGCAACGCCGCCGCCGCCGACAACTGCTTCGGGCCGAGCAAGTATCGGTAGAATTTGACCATCAGCGTCGCCGATGGCCGGTCCTGTACTTCCCATGCGCTGACGATGACGCGAGGCGCGCCGGCGTACATAAAGCCTCGCGTCAAACTCATCAGCCCCTCGCCTTTGATCTCTTTGCCGAGTCCGGTGCGGCAGCCGCCGAGCACTACCAGATCGGCCGGCAGTTTGAGGTTGTAGATTTCGTGCAGTCGAAGGAATCCGTCCTGCTCCTGGCCGCGCTGGTCGACGAGCGATAGCACTATGCCGGACAGATCGGGGCGCCTGGCGTTGATGAAGCTGTGTGAGGCGAAATGCACGATGCGGTAATCGCTCAACTTGCCGCTCGTCGCCAATTGGCGATTGGCGTCGAAGGAAAGGGCTTTGAATACCTGATCGGCAGGCGCAAGTTTGGCGATCTGTTCGGCCTCCCACTGGGTGGAGGTCAGGCGCGGGAAAGCGAACTCGTCGTTCGCTTCTCCGAAAGCCTCGATTGCGCGCGCCAGGTGTTGCGGGCGATGTTGGGCGGCGGTTTGGCCGGGTTGATCGGGATCCGGTTGAGTCGCGCGCTGAGTTTGAGCTTCGGAGAGTTTTAGGCGTTCATCGCCCGTCTCGAAGATCGGATCGGCCAGGATCGCGAGGGTTTTCGGCGCGGGCTGGCGTTTTGCCGTCTCGCGCCGCAACGCGGCCAGCGTCGAGGCCGACGGCAGGTTGACGATTTCGTGTTTGACGAGCAGCGGGGTGGAAGAGAGCGGGAGAGCGGGAGAGCGGGAGAGCGGGAGAGTGGGAGAGTGAGAGGGCGAGAGAAAAGAAGAATTGCCCCTTGTCTCCTGCCCTCTTGCTCCCTCGCTCACCCGCTCTCCCGCTCTCCCGCTCTCAGGTTCAGGGAGCGCGGCGAAGGGGATCAACTGCAAGGCGCCTTGCGCGACTATGAGCAGGCGCTTCTCGCCCAACTGCGCCGCCGCCGGCGCCAGGATCATGCGGCTCAATTCGGCGGCCTGCCGAGGCAGTTCGGCGTCCGCCTCGGCGAGGCGCGCCTGTCTCTGCTGCGGCGTTCCGCCGCGCGAATCGGGGGCGCGCGCCGAGAGCAGGTCGTAGACGCGTCGCGCCCGCGCTTCGATCTCTGCGCGGGGCGGGAGGGTGAAGGTTTGCAGGCTCGACGGCGACACCAGGAAGAGGTAGCTACGCTCCTCGCCGAGCGCGTACTCCAGCAGCAGCGTGCCGTCGTCGAGCAGTTCGCGCTGAATGCGCTCGACGCTGACCAACTGAGGCTGGGTCAGCGCGGCGTAGCCCGGGTTGGTTCTTTTGATGTTCGCGCGAGTCTCATCCAGCAGGTCGATGGTCTCTCTGACGTTGGCGTCGAGGGCCGCCGCCTGCTCGGCCGTATATTTGCCGCTGAGCAAGCGCATTTGCGCGGCGGACATATCGTTTAGTTTGCGCTGCAATCGCCGTTCTTCGGCGACCAATTTCGCGTCCACGCCGCTGCGCAGGTCGATCTGAGCTTCGGAGAGCGCGTCGAGCAGGCTGCGGGCGCGGGCGCGTTCGCTCACCTGCAGCGCGGCCGAGGCATGACCCGCGGTCGGGTTGCCGCGGTGAAGCCGCATCAGCAACTCGATGTAAAGTTGGTAATGGTCCTGCTTCAGGGCGAGATAGGTGGATCGCAGTTCCAGGCTGCTGTTGCGCCCGCGCAGCGATTCAACGATCTCCAGCGAGGCCTCGATGTGACGTCGCGCCTCGTCCAAACGCCCCCGCTCCATTTCCACCTGCGCCAGTCCGTAACGTACGGGGATTTCGCTCGCGCGGTCACCGATAGATTGGCAGATGCGCAGGGCCTGCTCGTAGTAGTCGCGAGACTCGTCCAAATGGCGCAATGTCAGATGCGCCCAGCCCAACTTGGAAAGCGGATTGACTCGAATCTGCAAGCTGCTCATAGTGTGGGAAAGTTCGAGCGAGCGCTGCGAGTAATCAATCGCCATCTCCGGGCGCCCGAGGTAGTTATATGTCATTCCGATGGCTGAGAGCGTGAGAACTTCGCCGGACCTGTCGCCGGCCTTCCGCCGCAGCTCCAGTGAACGCTCGAAATATTCCAGAGCCTTCTCGGGCTCTGACGTCAGCGCATACGTTGTGCCTATGCCGTATAGCGTGACGGCCTGACCGCGCAGGTTGCCCAGCGATTCATATGTCGGGAGCGCCTGCCGGAAGCGCTCTAGAGCTTGTTCATTCTCACCGACATCAATATAAGTCCAGGCGAGCCATGACCTCGCCACCGCCTCGCCATGGCGATCCTGCAATGACTCCAACTGCGAGGCGGCTTGATGGAGATCACAAATCGCGTTGTAATAATCGCCGAGCAATCGATAACTCCAGCCGCGCCCATAGACCGCAATCGCCTCTTCATAGCGTTCCCCTAGACTTCGCCAGATGTTGATGGCTTGGCTGAACTTTTCGACGGCCTGGCTCAGCGAGTCCGCCGTTTCTCTGAACCGCAACTCTTCGGCTTCGCTGACGGCGTATTCGGCCGCCACGCGCCGCCTGTCTTCGGCCGTCGCCTCTCGCCGCTCGGTCGCGGTTATAAGGTATTTGGCGGGCGCCACGAGCTTCTGCGCAGTCCTCACTTCAATCAGGTAATCACCCTCAGCTTCGGCGATCACCGAAACGGTCTCCGGGCCGTACGGGCCATTTGGACGATCGATCTGCGCGACTCTGCGACCCGCCGGATCCAGGACTGTCACAACCACATCGATGCCTCGCTGTGCGATTGCGATGCGCAGGTATAAGCCGGGGCTGAGCGCAATTCTATATCGGTGTGTATCCAGGCCGCCGATCATCCGCTCCAGGGGCCGACCCAGTTCCAAACGTGTCGCGTCCTGTCCGGCCTTCGCATGAGGCGGCGGCGTGAAAACCAGAGGAATGAAAATGAGCCAACAGGGCGCCCACTTGACCCGTCGGCTGATCCAGGGGGATTGTGTCATGCGATTTTATGGTTTTGCGATTTCGATCAGGTATTCATTCATGTCGTCGCCGCGCTCGACGCGCAATCGATGCGCCATTCGGGCCGCCCGCCGTAGATCCAGAACGGCGTCGAGCGATTTCCCGTTTCGGCTGCGCGCGCTGGCTCCGGTCAACCGGTTACCGTTAGGATCGACCACGCTGATCCGGTAAAGCCCTGCTTCGCTCCCACGACGCAGTCGCAGTTTTAAAAGCGCACGCAGCGGCCGCAGTTTGATTTTTTTCTCTTCTTCGCGCCGCGAATCGCCGCGGATGGAATCGCCGAGCGCCCTGTACCGGTTCAGGTCCAGGTTGATCGCGAGCCACTCCGCCGGGCGCGGCTTTTCCTGCAGGGGGTCGGGCGGTCGCCCCGCGGTTGGCGCCGGGGGCACTGGCGTCAGCGGATTTACCGCTGACGCCAACGGTGTAGGCTGAGAACGTGTTTGAATCGATTGCGGCGTCTCCGACGGCTCGCGCCGCTGGATGAGCAGACTAGCCGCGAGCAACAGAGCCGCGGCCACGCCGGCGAACATTGGCAATCGCCATTTCGACAGCGCGCGCAACAATTTTGTTCGCCAATCCGCCGCGCTGTCGGAGGCGGTTTGCTGGTAATGGTCCTGCAACGCCGCGCTGTATCCGTTGAAGCATTCGGAACAACGGAAAAGATGCGCACGCAACTCATCGTCGGGAGGCAGGTCGGCGCGCGCCGCCTTAATCACGCCGGGCGCGGGGCAGCCTACTCGCCGCTCATTTGGATAGGCGGTCGCAAAATGGTTCTGCGCGGCGAGAATCAGCTTCTCCGGGTTGTTAAAATCTCCCGGCGTAATCGGAATGTTTGTTTGCGTCGGCGCCAGATTATCGTTAGGTGTGGGGTGGCGCTTCATAAGCCTTCTTTCCTAAAAATTTTCCGCTTACAACTCATAGAGGGAATGAAACGGCAAAAGGCGCCCGCTCGCGAAAAAAAAATTTTGACCTGTGCAAGTAGACGCCCGAATCAGCGCCGCGAGCGGCGCCGAGCGGGCTTCCGTCAATAGGCCTATTGGACGGAAACCCGCTCGGCGCCGCTCGCGGCGCTGATTCGGCGATCGGCCGAAGAGCGTCAGCCGCGGAGCCTGCGGGACAGCTTCTTGATCTCTTTATGGAATTTGCTGCGGAGAAGGTGGGGGCGCATCTTGAGCATATGCGCGATGTCTTCGAATTGATAGCCGAGCACCCGCAACTCGAAGACACTGCGAGTCCAACGGTCCATTTGCGCCATCACTTCCTCGATCAGAATCTGATCGTTCAGCGCTTCCGACGGACCGCGGGCGTCGTTCTCCAGCTGTTGTTCAGGTTCCAGCGGTTGGTAGCGGTTACCTTTTTCCACCTCGTCAGAGATAAAGTGTTTGAAAGTTGTCCAGAGATAAGCTTTGAGATCGCGGATTTGATCCGGTTGTTCCAGGCGCTTGCGCGAAACAGTGGCGGCGGCCTTGAGCATCAACTGTATTCCCGCCGGGCAATCGCGGAGCTTCGAATGAACGAAGCCCTCGGCCTGTGGCCACAACTCCCCCGCCGCACGGTAGACTTCGGGACAAATGACGCCGAACTCGTCAGTGTAACCTTCGTCCAGACTGGGCCAGGAGAGTCGAGTTGAGTCCATAGCGCAAGCAAGTCAAAGAAGGGGAAAAAGCGTGATAACGCCGGGAGTCTATTCGCGTTTTTACTTATCGTCAACAGATTTACTCCGCGCTTATCTTTCTAATGTAGAGCTTGTTTTCGAGAAAATGCCGGTTGACCGATGCGGTGAATCGTTGTACAACACGCCCGTGATACAACACCTTCGTTGTATGGTTCAAGAGGCCATATGTCCGAAGCCCTTCGCAAATTTATCCTCGCTCCGGCAGCTCAAATCCGCCTCGCCGGCGGCTTGTATTTGAATTCGCGAAAAACTTTTTGGGAAATGCAGAAACAGGTTGCGCTGGAGGCGTATTGGTGGCTGCAGATCGTGAGATTGAGCGAGGCGGGCGAATGGCCCGCGTGGGAAGGCATTCGGATTGTTCGGGAGCAGATTGATTCTATAGCATGAAACGCCACGCCAGCCTCGGCTAAGCCGCATCCCGCCTGACAAATTCCAAGCAACCAATCACCGCCGCAATCACTCCGCCGCCGGCGCCCAGCAGAAGCGCGGCCGTAAATCTCTCCTCCAGGAAAACATTCACCGGCAGCAGCCATGGATAGTATTTGCCCACCCGCGCGCCGGCCGCGAAGATGGCGAAGAAGGTTCCGCCGATGCCGGCGCCGAGCGCCAATGCGAATCCTGGCCAGCGGACGCTGACCCAAATGTGAAGGGGTTTCGACCAGCGCGCCTACCATCCGCATCAGCGACAGTCGGCCGGCGGCAAGAGGCGCGCCGAACAAACGAACTTCGCCGGCGTCAGGGCGAATCAGACCCAGCAGCATTCGTATCGTGGTGGTCTTGCCCGCGCCGTTCGGTCCCAGAAAGCCGTAAACTCCGGCCTCGGGCGCCAATAGATTCAAATCATCAACGGCAAGCTGCGCGCCGAAGCGTCGCGTCAGACCGCAGGTCTCGATCGCGTGTTTTTGCATTTTGCCTCCTGTCGCAATAACGCGGCAGGGGGCGTTCCATTAACAGGACTGGTTATAGGGCAATGAGGTTAAGTTAGCGATTAGTGGCGCGGACTTTAGTCCGCGCGCCAGCCGTCAGCGCGGACTAAAGTCCGCGCCACTAATCGCTAACTTAACCTCATTGGGCTATAGGGCGTCGTGGAAAATCACTCCCAAGCAATAACGCTCGCCAGATTGGAGACGGCTGACGCCGTGGCGCATGTTCACGCGATAATCTCCGCGCGCGCCGCGCACGGGCCGGTAGCGGTTCGGGAAGACGATGAATTGGCCCCGTTCAATGACAATGGCTTCGCCGCGCGTCTGGGCGCGAGGGCGTTGCTCGTTGAGCAGGAATTCGCCGCCAGTGTAATCGAGCCCGATCTGATTCAACACGCACGCCGCCTGTAATGGAAATGCGACATCGCCGTATAAATCCTGGTGCAGGCAGTTGTAATCGCCCGCTTCGTAACGCAACAGCAGCGGCGTCGGCCTGGTCTGCTTATGCCGGTGACAGACGTCCAGGAATTCCGCCAGCGTCGGCGGAAACCTTTCCGGCTGGTTCATCCGTTCCATCCAGCGATTGGCGATTCGGGTGAGCGGCGGGTAGAGACTCTCGCGCAATTCGGCGACCAGCGGCGGCAGCGGCGCGGCGAAGTATTGATATTCGCCGCGCCCGAAGTTATGGCGCTCCATCACCACGCGGCTGCGGAACGCTCTGCTGTCCGCGTAAAGGCTGATCAATTCATCGCATTCGGCGGGCGAGAGCAACGGGGCGCTGAGCGCGTAGCCTTGTTCATCCAGTCGCGCGGCGAGTCGCGGCCAGTCGCAGGCCGTGACCCGCTGTTGTGGGGTTTTCAGTTGAGAAACCGCTTCGGTCATTCGCCTACCATCCTTTGCGCTCGCGCAGCCCGGTGATGTGGGCGGCGTGATGAACGCCGTGCCATGCGTACAACTGAATCGCTTTGTCAATCGTCATCACTCCGCGCTGGGGATGGCTGAAGCTCTTGGCAAAGTCGGGCTCTCGAAGCGAATTCAGAAGGATGATCCAGCGTTCGTGCAACGCTTCGAGCAGCTTCAACGATAATTCGAGCGGCGCTTCGCGCCCGTCAATCGTTTCCGCCCACAATGTCTCTTCGTAAGTTTTGATTAGCGGATTGTCTTCGGTCAGGGCCAGCTTGAAGCGTACGAAGCCATTTATGTGCGCGTCGGCCAGATGATGTACGACTTGTCGAAGCGTCCAGCCGCCCTCGCGGTAACGTGTGTCGAGCTGATCGTCGCTCAAACCGGCCAGCGCGACGCGCAGGTTCGCGGGCGCCTGCGCCATCTCGGCGATCCATCTTCGCCGTTTTTCATCAGTGACGACGGGGTCAATCATAAAGTCTCCGACCGGGAATCGGACCTCTTCTGCGGCGTTCATCAAAGACATCATTTCCTCCTTTTCGTTGTTATTGTTTCGCCGCCCGTTTGAGCGAGGCGGACTTCTCTTTTTCCAGCAGCCGGCGTTTGCGCTCGACGCCCCAGCGATAGCCGCCGGGTTCGCCGTTCTCGCGTACGACGCGATGACATGGCGTGACGATGGCCGCCGGGTTGGTCGCGCAGGCGCGGGCGACGGCGCGGGTCGCGGAAGGTTGGCCGATGCGGCGGGCGATCTCGCCGTACGAAGCCGTCTGGCCGTAGGGAATGCGGCGCAACTCCTCCCAGACTCTTTTCTGAAAAGCCGTCCCCTGCACGTCGAGCGGCAAGTCGGGATGCGGTTCCTGCCCCTCCAGGCGCCCGAGCAGCGCGCGGACTTGAGTCTGTAGCCGCTTCTCGTCGCGCGCGATATCCGCCTGCGGGAATTCGGCGCGCAGGCCGCCGGTCAAATCTTCGTCCTTGTCGCCGAGAGTCACGGAACAAATCCCTTTGTCGGTCACCGCGACGAGTAGCAAACCGAGCGGGCATTCGGCGATCGTGTAATTGATCCTCATTCCTTTTCCTCCTTTACGGTACGTGGCGGGCGTCATGCCCAATTGCGCGGCGGCTTTTTCGTAAAGCCGGCTGCTGGAGCCGTATCCTGCTTCATACATCGCTTCGGTCACGCTCTGTCCGGCCTTGACGCGGGTCTTAAAAAGGTCGGCCCGGCGGGCCTCGGCGTACTGGCGCGGCGTGATGCCCATCAATTTTTTAAAGAGCCGCTGCAGATGGAACTGGCTCAATTTCACCTGCTCGCTCAGGGCGGCGATGTTCAAGGGCTCTTCCAAATGTTGGTCAATCAAACGGCAAAGGCTTTGCGTCAATTCGGCCTGCGGGTCGCGGACGGCCGTTTCGTCGGGGCGGCAGCGCAGGCAGGCGCGAAACCCGGCTTGCCGCGCGGCCTCCGGCAGCGCGAAGAAGAGAACGTTTTCACGCCTCGGCTGCCGCGAGGCGCACGACGGGCGGCAATAAACGCCGGTCGTGCGCACGCCGTAATAAAACAGCCCGTCATAATCCGCGTCGCGCGTCCGGATGGCTTGCCAAAACCATTCTTCAGCAGGCGCCGCCGCCGTAGTCGCGATTCTGATGTTTGATGAATTCGCCATATCTCTTACCTCCGGGCGTGATCTTATCCAAGCCGCGCGCCGGCGATCTATCCGGATTATGCTGCGTAATTCTCGACCACGCCATGCCGCGGAGCGCAAGCTGTCATAGTAGGCTTGCCACGGCCCGGCGGCGGCCGCGTCACGATCCGCGCGACTTGACACCGGCGTTGGTTTCGTGGATGTTGGCTTTCGCATACCCCGGAGGAGATTCTTTATGATGAAACGAAAACTGAGCGCTGTATTTTTCGCCGCGCTGCTGTTGTCGGTCAGCGGCTACACCGAATGCTACAAGCCGACCGGTCGCGGCGACGGGTTGCCGAAGCACATCAAGACGCTGGCCATCCCGGCGTTCCAGAACCCCAGTCTACGATACAAAGTCGAGCAGCGATTCACCTCCGCCGTGGTCGACGAGGCGGTCCGCCGCGCGCGTTCGCTCAAAATCGTTTCCTCGCCCGAGGGCGCGGATGCGGTGATGATCGGCGAGATTAAATATTTCGGCTTCGCCCCGAAGCTGCTCGATGACTTTGGGCGCGCCAGGTTGTTCGAAATCGCCGTCTATGTCGCGGTGACCGTGCGCGATCAAACGAAAAATAAGATTATCTTCGATAATCAAAACTACGTCTTTCGCGGCGAATACGAGATCCCCGGCGACCCGAAGACATACTTCAATGAGGAAGGACCGGCGACCGACCGCCTCGCGCGCGATTTCGCGAAGAGCGTGATCTCGACCATTCTGGAAGGATTTTGATCTAAGCACAGGCCGTCATAAATACGTTGAGGGTTGGGCGAGCGGTACGGTACGGGGAGCGTGAGCGACCTGAGCATAGATCAATAGGCCTATTGATCTATGCTCAGGTCGCTCACGCTCCCCGTACCGTACGGCCTGACGTCTCTCACATCTGACAAACAGAATGAAGAAACCGACGTCGGCTAACGCCGTCAAATCCCAATCCGAGTTCCACCGAAGGCTTCAGAGCGGCCGGATAGCGCCGCTCTACCTGTTTGAGGGGGCGGAGAGGTATCTGCGCGATCAGGAGTTGAAGAAGCTGCTCGAAGTCGCGGTCGACGCGGCGGCGCGCGATTTCAACTTCGCCAGAATCTCAGTCGCGCAGGGAAATCTCGATGACGCTTTGGCGATGGCCCGGCAGTTCCCGATGATCTCGGCCCGGCGTATAGTCGTCGTCACGGGCTTTGAAGCGATCAGCGACGACAAACAGCTCGACGCCTTGAAGGATTATCTGCGCGCGCCCTCCGAAACGACCGCGCTGGTCTTCGTCAGCGACGCGATGGACAACCGGCGCAACATTGCGACGATGCTGCGGAAGGCATGCGAGGTCGTCAGCTTCGATCCGCTGGACGAGCGCGAGGCCGCGCCGCAGTGGATTCGCGATTACGTCGCGCGCGCCGACCGCTTTATCGAACCGCAGGCGGCGGCTTACCTGGTCGGGATGGTCGGGGTCAATTTGACAAGGCTCTCGGCCGAACTCGACAAGCTGATCAATTATGTCGGGGAAAAAGGGCGGATAGGGAAGCCGGAGATCGACGAACTGGTTCTCAATTCGCGCGAGCGCTCGAATTTCGAGCTGACTGACGCGATCCTCGACGGCGACCGCCGCCGCGCGTTGAATCTTCTCGATCGCATCTACGCGAACGCCTCCGAACGGCCCGAGACGCTGTCGTTAATGATCCTCGGCGCGATTGCCAGCAACTACCGCAAGATGCTCGCGGCGAAAGAATTGATGAGCCGCAACGCGCCGAACGCCGAAGTGGCGAAGGCCGTGGGAATGTCGCCCTACATCGTCACGAGGCTCAACGAGCGCGTGCGGAAGATCGACGCCGTGCGAATATTGCGCGGGATCGCCCGCATCTCCGAGACCGACGTCGCGCTCAAAACCTCGCTCGCCACGCCGCGCCTGCAAATAGAAGTCTTGATCTGCGAACTCTGCCCACTTGCAGATCGAGGATCGAGGATCGAGGATCGAGGATCGCCGTAGGCGCAATGGCGCGATCTTCGATCCTCGATCCTCAATCCTCAATCCTCGATCCTCTGTCTTCCGGCGAAGCCGGCGTCCAGGTCGTGCCACCATTCGATGCTTTCCTCGCCGCGTCGCCAGCACAGGTAGACGATTTTCCCATCCCGTTCGCTTGGGAAGTCGAGCAACCCTTGATCGAAGTCTTTGATTTCGACGCCGAGGCCGAGAATCTCCTGAGTCAAGGCTATGAAGGTCGCGAGCGCGTCCGAATATTGAAAGCCCCGCGCGACGCCGCCGCCGCCCGGATTCTCGCTCGCGAGTTTGGCTTCGGGGGCCATCCGGCGGAGCGTCGCGCGGGAACGGTCGATGCCCGCCAGCAGTCGTCTGACTTCGGGCAGCAATGCGTTCGCTTCTTCGACGGTAAAGAGTTTCATCGCGTTTCGATATGGAAAGTTGTCCGGAAAACCGTTTGTTTGATGTGACGGTCAATTAAATCAAGCGGCGTATCGAAAAGCAAACATTGGGGGCCGCGTCGATAGAGGTTTTCTTGCCTGCGACATCGGCAAAGAGTAACATACCGCCGCCCTCTTGGTTCGCGGCGCTTTTCGAAGGAGGTAACTAAATGTTGAAGAGGTATTGCCTGTCTGTTTTTCTGCTCGCCATGATCGGCCTCGCGATCAGCCCTGCCGGATTCGCGCAGGAGCAGAACAGCGAGTCGGTCATTCCCGAAGGGACCGAGATTCAACTCGCATTGCTCGATCCGGTCAGCTCGAAACTGAGCGAACCCGGTGACGAAATCAGAGCGGTCGTGCGCCGTGACGTGGTCGTTGACGGCCGCAGGCTGTTGAGAGAAGGCACGGAAGTGATCGGGCGGGTCACGCTGGCTCAACCGGCGAGGCGTCCTCTCAAGGGTGGACAGCTCCACATCACCTTCGACCGCATCCGCCTGGAGGGGGCGGAGCAGAAGATCGCGGCGGTCCTGAAATCTGCCTCCGATTTCACTCGCGACGAAAAAGTGAAGTCCGACGGAGAAGGGACGTTGAAGCAAGGCGCGGGCGGCGGCGATGTTTTAAAGAATGTTCTGACCAGCGCCGCGATCGGTCAGGTAGGCGTGACGATCGCGATACTGGGGGGACTGGCGAAATCCGATAATGGGATCGGCATCCCCAGGGGGGCGGCCATCGGCGGACTGGCGGTGTTGGGCGGAAGCGTGGCCGCGGGAATCCTTCTTACCAAAGGCAAAGAGGTGAGACTGGACCAGAGCGCGGTTATCAGATTGAAACTGGTCAGGGCCGTGTCAATAGAGTAAGCATTTATCATTTGTCATCGGTCATTTGTCATTTGTCATTTGCTTTTGTAGTCGGCGGCGCGAGACAAATGACCGATGACAAATGACAAATGACAAATGACAAATGACAAATGACAAATGACAAATGCGTTACGTCAACAACCCTCCCAACCCCTGGCTCAGCGCCCGGCACGAATGGATCGGCGAACCGCCCGAAGCCAAGCTCGAAGTCTTTGAAGAGACGGCCACGCGTTCGATCATCACCAGCAATAACAGCCCAGACATTCCGTTCGATTATTCGGTCAATTGCTATCGCGGTTGCCCGCACGCCTGCACATACTGTTTCTCGCGGCCCACGCACGAGTACCTCGGCTTCGGCGCGGGGACCGATTTCGAGCGAAAGATCGTCGCCAAGGTTCGCGCGCCTGAGTTGCTGCGCTCGGAGTTCATGAAGAAGGGCTGGAAGGGCGACGTGTTGGTCTTTTCGTTCACTTCCGATCCGTACATCCCGCTCGAAGCTAATTACCAGCTCACGCGCAAATGCCTGGAAGTCTGCCTGGAATTCCGCAACCCCGTCAGCCTGATCACGAAATCGGCTCTGGTCCGCCGCGACCTGGAATTGATCAAACAACTCTCCGTCGAAGCCAGCGCGATGGTTCATTTCACCATCCCGTTTCTCGACCACGACGTGAACCGCGCTCTGGAGCCTTTCGCCCCGTTCCCCGAACACCGATTCGCCGCGATGAAGGCCTTCGCCGACGCCGGCGTGGAAGTCGGCCTGGGCATCGCCCCGGTGGTTCCGGGGTTGAACGAACACGAGATACCGGAACTGCTCGAACGCGCGCGCGACGCCGGAGCCAAATCGGCGTTCATCAACCTGCTGCGACTGCCCGGCAACGTCGAGCCTTACTTCCTCGAACGGTTGCAGGAGAAGATGCCGCTGCGCGCGAAGAAAATCGTCAGCCGGATCCGCGAGGTGAAAGGCGGCGTGTTGAACAAGAGCGCATTCCACGAGCGCATGCGCGGCGAAGGGCCGTTCTGGGAGATGGTCAAAAAGACATTCGAGATTCACACCCGCCGGCTGGGGCTGAATCATGACAAGTACGAAATGAAAGAGCGCCGGCGGACTTTCCGTCGCCCGTCGGCGCAGGGAAGTTTGTTCGATTTTTGAAGCATGTTTAACCACAAATTTGTGTTTTTGCGGTTGAACACGGGTGTCCGTCAAAGTTTTACGCGCGCCCTGGGTACGCATCGCTTCCAGCGTGCAGACGTGGGGAAAGACGTGTTGCTCGGAAGCAGACAACTCCGAAGTCGCCTAGCTAGCGTCGAGTGATTATCGATTGCAATCCTGCGCGCCCGGCCTCGACGCGCTGCGAGCCTCCAATGGGTCCTCCACCCACTACCGCACGCTGGAAGCGATGCGTACCCAGGGGCGACCCGGTTGGCGGTCCGCCGCGCGGTCAACTATACTCCGGTTGAAAAAGTTCTCTCCCCATCAAATCTCTCCCCTGTCAGCAAAAATTCCCCAACGACAATTCGGAGAATTAACGCATGCGTTATCACGCGTTGGCCTGTGATTACGACGGCACGCTGGCCCATGGCGGGCGGGTGAATGACGAGACTGTGGCGGCGCTCGAACGGCTGCGCGGTTCGGGCCGGCGGCTGATTATGGTGACGGGCAGGGAACTCGATGACCTGCGACAAAACTTCTCTCAACTGGATCTTTTCGATCGGGTTGTCGCCGAAAACGGCGCGCTGCTCCATCGTCCGAAGGAGCGCAAGGAGAAGTTGCTCGCCGAGCCGCCGCGGGAGGATTTCGTGAGACTGCTTGGAGAGCGCGGCGTGGGGCCGATCTCTGTCGGGCATTCCATCGTCGCCACCTGGGAGCCGCACGAGACGACGGCGCTTGGAACCATCCGCGATCTGGGGCTTGAACTTCAGGTGATCTTCAACAAGGGCGCGGTCATGATTTTGCCCTCGGGCGTGAACAAGGCGACGGGCCTCAAGGCCGCGCTGGACGAGTTAGGACTCTCACCGCACAACGCGGTCGGCATCGGCGACGCCGAAAACGACCACGCTTTTTTCCACCTCTGTGAATGCTCGGTGGCGGTGGCCAACGCGTTGCCGTCGGTCAAGGAGCAGGCGGATTGGGTGACGCAAGGCGACCACGGCGCGGGCGTGATCGAGCTTTGCGAGGCGCTGCTCCGCGACGACCTGCGCGAGATCGAGCCTAGACTTCAGCGCCACAGCATACTGCTCGGCGTGCGCGAAAACGGCGCCGAGGTTAGATTGCAGCCCTACGGCGTCAACATTTTGATCGCGGGGCCTTCAGGCGTCGGGAAATCGACTCTGGCCGGCGGCTTTCTCGAGCGCCTGGCCGAAAAAGGCTATCAATTTTGCATTATTGACCCCGAAGGCGATTACTCGACATTCGAGGGCGCTGTAGTCCTGGGCGACAACCGCCGCGCGCCGAACGTGGACGAGGTCTTCGAACTGCTCAACCAGCCTTCGCAAAACGTCGTCGTCAACCTCCTCGGAATCGCGCTCGACCACCGCCCGCCCTTCTTCGCCGGATTGCTGCCGCGGCTGCAGGAACTGCGCGCCACGCGGGGCCGCCCGCATTGGACCGTCGTGGACGAAGCGCATCACCTGTTGCATTCGTCGTGGGACCCTGCGGAGTTGACCGTGCCGCAGGTCATGTCCGGGACGTTGATGATCACAGTCCACCCGGAGAGCGTCTCGCCCGCCGCTCTGTCTGTGGTCGATCTGGTCATCGCCGTCGGCGAGGCGCCGGAGCGCACGCTGGCCAACTTCAGTCAAGCGATAGGTCAGCCGCCGCCAGCGCTCGCGCCGGTCGAATTGCAGACGGGCGAGGCCGTCGCCTGGTTCCGCCGAACGGCCGGACCGCCGTTCCAGTTTCGCAGCGAACCGCCCAAAGGCGAGCGCCAGCGACATCACCGCAAATACGCCGAGGGCGAGCTGGGGCCGGATCTCAGCTTCTATTTCCGCGGACCCGAAGGCAAACTCAAGCTGCGCGCGCAGAACCTCCACATCTTCATGCAGCTGGCCGACGGCGTGGACGACGATACCTGGCTGTATCACCTGCGCAATGGCGATTTCTCCAACTGGTTCCGCTCGATAATCAAAGACGACGAGCTGGCCGATGAGGCCGCGCAGATCGAACAGAACCAGGGCCTCTCGGCCGGGGAGAGCCGCGAGGCCCTCCGCATAGCCATCGAGAGTCGTTACTCCGCGCCGCCGTCGGGGCCGTTTTCCCATTTGGAGCCTCCTGATCAACCGTCACAAAGCTGAGATGCGGGTTGACGGTATCCCTTTCCGCGACTCGCCTTCTATGACCCATTGAAAAAGGGGGATCTGTCCGATCGGGGATAGCCATGAAACGAAAAATAGCCGAACGGCCAACAATGCTTAAGAGCGACCGTTCGGCTATTTATTGACATTCAGCTTGGGCGCTTAACGCGTATGCCCGAATTGCCGCGTAGCGGCAGGATGAATTTAGGCCGGCGTTTCAACGCC
>Ga0137368_10000282_pt1 | contig 45641 bp, 39 predicted proteins | sample SagtaG_13_FD_104917 | JGI IMG/M metagenome (GOLD analysis project Ga0137368, IMG submission 104917) | Vadose zone soil microbial communities from Sagehorn Ranch, Mendocino, California, USA - Sage1_L_100_16 metaG | ecosystem: Environmental > Terrestrial > Soil > Vadose zone | place: USA...
GGCGCGCAGCTCGCGTCCTCGACCGCCGCGCTGGCGTTGTTCGTCTTGCCGTCCGCCCTGGCCGCACCGATCCTGGTGGGGCTGGGGAGCTGTGCCGTCGCTGCCCTCGTCCTGTTCCTCCGGCTCGACGAACTGGAGACCCGGGAGGCGGCGCTCCGGACGCCCGAATGGCCGATGGGGTGGCACCGGCGGGGAGAGGCGCCCGCGTCGGTCGAATGACCCTCGCGCGGGTACGAGCGGGCGGGAGGGCATCGAGTACACTCCGGTTCGCCGACTAGGCCTCGCCATGGACCACGCTCGTACGGAACCCCAGGTCGATCTTCGGGAGTACATTCGCATCCTCCGCTCCCGGAAGTGGAGCATCGGGCTGGTCACGGCGGTCGTGCTCCTGTCGGCCCTGTTCTTCTCCTTCCGCCAGACCCCTCTGTACACGAGCGAATCCCGCGTGCTCGTCCTGCCGGCTGGCCCGAGCTCGCAGATCCTGCAGCCGAACCTTGACACGGAACGGGGTGTCGCCGATTCGACGGCGGTCGCTTCGATCGTGAAGACCAACCTGAATCTGCCCGGTTCGCCCGACAGCCTCCTCGGGGCTCTCAGCGTTTCCGTCGAGACGAATACGAACATCCTCGACGTCGCGTACACGGATCCCAGCCCGGCGCGAGCCCAGCAGCGCGCCGCCGGGTTCGCGAACGCAGACCTCGAATACAAGCGGGCGCAAGCGGTCGAGCAGGTCCAGGCTCAGGCCACGGCCGTCCAGCAGCAGATCAACAAGGCCACGGAGCAGCTGGCCACGATCGAACAGCAGCTCGGGAACGCGTCCAGCCCCAGCCGGCAGAGCACGCTGAACGCGCAGCGCGACACCTTGATCGCCCGGATCGGTGCGCTCCAGCAGCAGCTCGAGGCCGTGCAGGTGAGCGGCAACACCCAGACGCGCGTCGGAGACATCGTCCAGCCGGCCACCCTGCCTTCCTCTCCGTCGAGCCCCAGCCACGTCAGGGACGGAGCACTCGGGCTGATCGTCGGCCTCGCGCTGGGGACCGGGTGGGCACTCCTGCGGGAGCGGCTGGACGACCGCATCAAGTCGCAGAGCGAGCTGGAGCGCAGGATGGGGGCCCCCGTCCTGGCCGCGGTCTCCCACGTCCCCGCGTGGCGGGACGCGGGCGACGCCGTGGTGGTGACGCTGACGGACCCGAAGAGCCCGGTCAGCGAGGCCTACCGGACCCTGAGGACCAACCTCCAGTTCCTGGCGAGCAAGCAGGACCTCCGCACGATCGTGATCACCAGCCCCACCGCCGGGGACGGCAAGACGGCCACGGCGGTGAACCTGGCGGTGGCCATGGCCCAGGCCGACCAGCGGGTGGTGGTGGTCTCCGCGGACCTCCGGCGCCCCCGCCTCCACCGGTTCCTCGACCTTCCCAACGACACCGGGCTCTCGCTCGTCCTGAGCGGCGCGAACGAGGTCCGGGAAGCGGCCCGGGTCCCCGGCGTGAGGAACCTCCGGGTGATCCCGAGCGGTCCGGTGCCGCCGAACCCGGCGGAGCTCCTCCAGGGTTCCCGGATGCAGGAGATCCTGGGCCAGCTCAGGGAGTTCGCGGACGTCGTGGTGATCGACACGCCGCCGGTGCTCGCGGTGGCCGACGCATCCATCCTGGCCTCGCGCGTGGACGGCACGCTGTTGGTGGTGAACGCCGACTCGGCCAGCCGGACCGCCACCTCCCAGGCCCGGCGGCAACTGGAGAACGCGGGGGCGAGGATCATCGGGGCGGTGTTGAACAACTTCGACCCGGCGGCCGCGGATACCTACCCGTATTACTACTATTATTATCAATACACCGAAGACACGTCGCGCCGGCGGGGCCTGTCGAACGGCGGGGCGAAGAACGGGCGAAAGAGCAGGGAGCGCGCCCCCAAGGCCACCGGTTTCGACGCCTGAGACCTCTGAGATGGGCGGGGCCGAGCCCCGCCCCACTGGTCGCTGGGGATGGGCGGGGGCGAGTTCCCCGGGCTCGAGGCATCGCCCCCGGGCACATGCGGCGGTTCATCCAGCCGGTTTCCGCGTCGGGCTTTCGGAAAACTCCATGCTAGCATGCATGCATGCGCACGACGGTGGAGATCACGCCGGAGCAACATCTGGCGCTCACCGCGCTGGCCGCACGGCGCGGGGTGAAGGGCTTTTCCCCGCTGGTCAGGGAAGCGATCGACTCCTACCTGGCCATGATGGGCCCCGAGGAGATCGATGCCGTGCTGGCCCTCGAGGGCAACCTGACCGCAGAAGAGGCGGCGGAGGTCGAGAGGCGGATCGCGGAAGCGTGGGCCACGTGGCCGAACGCCTCGTAGTGGCGGACACGGACGTCGTCATCGACTTCCTCCGGGGCAGCGGGGAGGCCTTGGCGTTGATGCGAGAGCTGGTGAAGGAGGGCCGGCTTCGCCTCACTGCGGTGACCGCGTTCGAGCTCCGGGTGGGCACCGACTTCCTGGGGCGAGGGGACCGAATCTCGGCGCTCCTGGCCCGCCGGACCCTGCCCCTCGACACGATCGGGGCCATGCGGGCCGGCGAGACGTACGCCCGGCTTCGCGAGCAGGGGGCGGACGTCGGGGTCAAGGACGCCCTCCAGGCAGGGGTATGCCTGCGGTTCGACCTCCCGCTGGCGACGCGCAACCTACGCCACTTCGAGCGCATCCCCGGGCTGCGACTGCACCCGGTGGGATCCTCCTGACGCGGAAACCGGGCCCGCCAGGCGGAGGCGGGCCCGCCCGACGAGGACCTCAGGAGTAGACCAGCGTGGTGACCACGTCGCGCGTGAGCGTGGTGTGGAACGTGGCCAGGCTGCCGGTGACCTTCCATCCGGGCGACTGCTTCGCGTTCACCGTCACCCCCGGCGGGAGCAGCACGTTCACGGTGATCTCCGCCGGGTTGGCCAGGGGCTGGTGCTGGATGGTGAGCCGGTAGACGTTCCCCTCCGGGGTCGTCTCCACGATGTGGGGCAGCGTGTAGTGGAACATCAGCACGGCCGGGTTCTTCGGCCACGCCTCCACGGTCTTCGTGAGGACCAGCCAGTTCTCACTCTCGGGGTGCGTGAGGAAGGTCTTCGGGCGGATCTTGAAGGCGACCGGGACGTCCGGGGTCACGCGGGGGTCCTGGGCGCCCGCCGGGACGTAGAGGTTCAGCATGGCCACGTTCAGCCCGTACGGCTTGGCCCGGCCCGCCACGTAGATCGGCTCGCCGGGCGGCGTGTCGTTCGTCAGCCGGACCCGCACGGAGGCCTCCCCCGACCCCGTGGGGTCGAGCTTCAGCGTGTACGTGATCGACTGATGCGTGTAGTAGTCGACCTTGTTCGACAGGCGCTTCTCGTCCACCAGGAACAGGTAGTCGCGGTCGGGCACCTTCAGCGCCCCGTCCCATCCCAGCTCCGAGACGAGTCCCTGGAGGTCCTCGTCGGCCGACCACAATTGCAGCCGCTTCTCGGCGAGCGAGGTCGTGAGGTTCTTGGTCAGCAGGGGGACGTTGCGCGGGTTCGTCAGGATGTGGAACGCGACCTGGATCAGCTCCACCGGGAAGGCCAGCTGATCCTTCCGGGGAAGCAGGTACTGGGCGTGCTCGGTGACATTCACCACGTTGTCGCTCGTGATCGGCTGTGGGAACGCCGAGATCTTGATAGGGGGCTGGCCGCTGAGCATGCCCGACACGGCGACCGGATCGATGGCGATCACGCCGTCGATATGCATCTCGGTGGCCTTCTCCACCTGCCTGGCCCAGGTCCCCGCCACCACCGGGAAATCTGGCGTGTAGTTGACGCCGTTGTCGATGCGGGGCGGGACGTTGGCGTGCCGGAGGTACCAGCGGATCTGCTTCGGCGCGCTCACGTGGAACGCCTTCCCCTGGCCGAGGTCGCTGATGGGGCCGCCCCGGACGAGCTCCATCCGGCCGTTGTCGATCCGGATGATCCCGTAGCCGAGGGAGGCGCCCCCGGTGGCCCGCTGGTCGGCGTTGTTCTGGAGGGCCAGGAAGTAGTTCCGGGGCCCGTCGGCCCCGAAGAACCCGGGGAGGAGCTTGATCCCCGTCTCGATCCGCTGGCCCAGGCGGAGGGCGTCCGCGCTCTGCGCCAGCGCCGTCGCCTTGAGGTCGTCCAGGCGGTGGAGGAACGGGATGTGGGGGATGGCCCGGATGTCCCGGTCTCCCGCCCGCAGGTGCTGCACGAGGGCGGCGACCTTCGGCTCGAGCCGCTCGATCAGCCCCACGTTGACCACGCCCTCGTGCAGCAGGCGGCTGGGGCCGCTCCCGGACCCCAGGACCTGGTCGTAGAGGTCCCGGGCGATGACGAGCGCCGCGTCGGCCTCGCCGGCGGCGTGGGCGCCGAGGCGGGTCGCGTCCACCGGGCGGCCGATGAACGGCAGGGCGCCGGTCCAGCTGAAGGTGAAGCGGGCCCCCGACAGGTCGGCTTCCAGGCGCCGCACGGCGTCGTGGACCTGGGTGAACGGGGCCTCCGAGGGGATGGCCCCCCGCCGGAGCTCGTTGCGCGCGGCCTCGAGCTTGGGGAACACGGCCTCCACCTGCTTGGCTATGTGATACGCCTGCCAGTACCCGTCCGCCACGGCGGCGAGCCCCGCCACCACGACCAGCCCAGCCAGGAGGATCCCCAGCCGGAGGTACCGGCGGCGCCGTCGGCGCTTCGCCCCGCGCCGGCGCACCACGGTCCGGTATCGGGGGCCATGGGGGCCATCGGGGGAGGGGGGCGCCGCGGGCGCGAGGGGTCCGGCGTCGGGCGGCCGCGGGGGTGGGGCCAGTGGTCCTGCGTCAGGCGCGGGCGAAGCGTCCGGGCCCCCGTCGGCGTCGACGGCGGCGGCACCATCGGTGAGGTAGGCCTCGGGGGACGTGGCCTCCGGGGGTTCCGTTTCGATCGGCGTCACCCCGTCCGCGAGCTCCGGCTCGAAGCCCACGTCGGGACTCGACTTCTCGGCCTCCGCGCGCGCCTTCCGCGACCGCTTCCGATGGTCGGACCGGCCTGTCAGCTGTGGTCCCCCCTCACGAGTCGGTCAGTCTACGCACGAAGCCCGGTGACGGGCTCAGAACCCGTGGTCCTGGAGGATCGGCAGGATGCCGTCCTTCGGCTTGTGCGGGTCGGACTCGTCCATGAACGAGCCCGTTCCGTAGCAGCAGATGGCCCACCCGATGTGGTGCTCCTTCGCGTAGTCGAGCACCGACTTCGAGTTGTCCTCCCAGTTCGGGAAGGGACTCGACGAGATGGTGTAGTTGAACATCGTGAACTCGCCCATCGTGAACGGCAGGCCCCACGACGAGGCGCGGTTGGAGTAGCCGGCCAGCCGGGGCTCACCCTTCGCCCAGTTCGAGGAGTAGAACTCCGCGCCGTAGACCTCGTTCGCGAACTGCGGCTTGCGCTTCACCGCGTAGAGCTTCGTGAAGATGCTCTTCTGGTCCCAGAAGATGATCAGCAGGTTGGGGTTCGCCGCGTGGATGGCCTTGCCGATCTTCGTGTAGAAGGCTGTCAGCCGGAAGTCCTTGGGCCGGAGGTTCTCGGTCCCCGGGAACTGCACGGCCAGGACGTCGTAGGACTCCGTGAGCGGGACCGCGCCCACCACCAGCGGGTTGTCCTGGTAACGGGCCGCCACCATCTTCCACGCGGCGACCAGGCCGCCCTGGACGTGGTCGACGTTGTGGAAGAAGTCCAGCTCGGCGTCGATCATCGCGGAGAGGCTGCCGCCCTGGGGGTACAGCCAGTTCGGCATGCCGAACCCGCAAGCCTGGTAGTGGTCGTCCCAGTGGAGCTCCCGGAAGGCCGTCGACCACCGGGACTGGACCATCATCAGGACGACCGCGATGCCCTGGTCCGTGAACGACTTGATGGTGTTGTCGAGGGTCTCGAGATAGGACGAGTCCCAGAAGTGCGTGACCGTGCCGTCCGCGTTCACGACGGGCGCGTCGGGCTCGAGGTTCTGCCACGAGATCATGAGCTCGACCGAGTTGAAGCCCCACTTCGCCACGTCCTGGGCCGCGTAGTCCCGGGGCGGGACCGGATTGCGGCATTGCGGGGGCGTGTCGGTGTCGTTGTCCCCCACCCCCAGACCGCCGAACTCCAGGGCGGTCAGCCGGACCAGGCGGTCCTTGGAGTCCAGGATCAGCCCGTCGCACGTGTGGAGGTACCCGGTGATGGCGTGGACCTCGGTGGGGCTGGATGGGCACGACTGATGCTTCCCGCGAACGGGGGCGCCGGCCCCAATCTGGGCAGCCGATACGGGAAGCGACGCCACCATCACCAGGAGGGACAGCAGCAGCGCGATCGCGGACATGGCGGCGGGGATCCGTGTGCGGGTCTTCATTGCGCGGCGAACCTTCCTTTGGGACGCCCGGGCCTACCGGCCGGCGGGACGGACCATCTTCCCAGCCCGCCGCGGAACTTGGCAAGGGACCTTGGCCGGCCGCGGCCGCCGGGGGGGTGTGGTAACATGTGGCCACATGGGACGCCGGATGGGGATTCGCGAGCTTCGCGACCGGCTGACCGCCACCATCCGTCGCGTGCGTGCCGGGGAGTCGATCGAGATCACGCATGACGGGGTACCGGTCGCGCTCCTCACTCCCCTGCCCCCGGACAGGATCCGCCGCCTGATTGCCGGCGGCGACGTGCGCGAGGCGATACCGCTGACCAGGCCGCTCAGGCGCTTCCCGGTGACGGGACCGGTCACCGCCAGCGCCGCCCTGGAGGAAGACCGCGCTGAGCGCTGACACCAGGATCGTCTACGCCGACTCCTCGGCGTTGGTGAAGCTGGTGATCGAGGAAGCCGAGAGCGAGGCGCTGGCGGCGCATCTCGACGCGTGGAAGCCGGCGATCGCGACCAGCCGTGTCGCCATCGTGGAGGTGTCCCGGGCCACCGCCCTGGCCAACCCCAGCCCGGAGGTCCGCGCCGAGACCGATCGCCTCCTCGAGTCCTGCCTGCTGGTGGACGTGACCGATGCGCTGCTCCGGGTGGCATCGGAGCTGACCTCACGAGCCGTCCGCACGCTCGACGCCATCCACCTCGCGAGCGCCCGGCGAGTCGATGCGGACGAGATGCTCGTGTACGACCGGCGTCTTGCGAGAGCGGCCCGAGCGATCGGGCTGGCGGTGGCTCGTCCCGGACCGACCGCCAGGTAGGGCCTTACCGAGGGGCGCTGGCCTCCCGGAGTCGGGTCTCGGGGGCGGCCACGCGTGCGGCCTGGCGGCGGCGGGACAGACCCGTTCGCACGCCGAAGGCCAGGATCCGCGGCCGGGCCAGGAGCAGCCGGGAGATCACCCGCCCGGCCCCGTCGCGGTCGTGGTTCGCCAGGACGTCGGCGGCCGGCCCGTTCAGCAGGTCGAGCAGCCGACGGTAGTCGTCCGTGGTGAAGCGGTGCAGGAACCGGCGGACCCACAGGTGGAGGTCCAGCTCGCGGCGGAGCGCACGGAGCTCGCCCCGGGCCCGGCCGCCCAGGATGGCCGTGGACACGGCCCTCGCGCCGCGAAGCCCCGTCACCGTCCCCCCCACGGTGGACACCTTGACCTGGCCCGCGGCGTCGCCCACCAGGTAGACGTGGCCCGCCCCCATCCGGCGGTGGACCGGGATCCACCGGCGGTACCGGGGGATCCGGGCGGCCTGGTACTCGAGCGGCTCCATGCCCTTCTCCCGCAGGAACTCGTCGAGCCGCCGGCGGGCCCGGGGGCCGTGCTCGCCGATCACGCCGAGGGCCCCCCGTTCGCTCGACTCCGGGATCAGCCAGTAGAAGTACGGGGTGTCCTCCGGCCGGAACCACACCCGGGTGGTGTCCGGCGGGAGGTCGTCGGGGAGGTCGACCACGGCCTGGAGCAGGGGGACGGTGGGTTGGTCCGGCCATCCTCCGGCCCGGGCCACGGCGCTCCGGGCGCCGTCGGCGCCGACCACGGTCCGGGCCGCGAGCTCCTCCGTCCGCCCGCTGCCGTTCACCGCCACCGACACTTCCAGCCCACCGGTCGCCGGACGGAGCCCCAGGAACCGGCGGCCGGGGCGGACGTCCACGCCGAGGGTGGTGGCCTCGCGGTGCAGCTCGCCGATGATGGCCGCCCGCTCCACGATCAGGTCGGGACGGGACAGCGACAGGGACGCCACCCGGCCGTCCGCGAACAGCTCGATCCGGTGGATCTCGTTTCGCACCGCCCGTTCCCCCAGGGGTCCGAGCAGGTCCCGGAGCTGCCCGGTCACGATGAGGGTCCGGGGGACCGGGCGGACCTCGGGGGTCCGCTCGAGCACCGTCACCGGCATCCCGTCGCGGGCCAGGTGGATGGCCGTCATGAGCCCGGCCGCGGATCCGCCGACGACGACGACGTGATCCGCGGGCGAGGGCTGGGGGGCAGAGCTCATATTGTCGTCAGTATCGGCCGGCCATCTCTCGGAGGAAACGCAGGGCGCCCTTGCGGTCCCGGGAAGCCACGCGGGCCTCGAGCTCCTCGAGCTCCCGGTGGAAGGTCTCGCGATCCAGGCCGTCCGCCCGGACCGTGAAGATACTCTCGTGGCCGGTAGGCTGGAGGTCCTCGGAGTCCGCCACGAACTCCTCGCGCAGGCGCTCCCCCGGGCGCAGCCCCGTGACCTCGACCTTCACGTCGCGGCCCGGCTCCAGCCCGTGCAGCCGGATGACGCTCGTGGCCAGGTCCATGATCCGGATGGGGTCCCCGGGATCGAGGAAGAACACCTCGCCGCCCTCCCCGATCGCCCCGGCCTCCAGCACGAGCTGGACGGCCTCGGACAGCAGCATCAGGTAGCGGGAGGCCTCCGGGTCGGTCACGGTCACGGGCCCGCCGGAGGCGATCTGGCGTTCGAACAGCGGCAGTACGCTGCCGTCGCTCCCCAGGACGTTCCCGAACCGGACCGCCACGAACCGGCTCCCCTCGCCGTCCAGGGACCGGACGATGGCCTCGGCCACCCGTTTGGTCATCCCCATGACCCCCACCGGGCGAACCGCCTTGTCGGAGGAGATCAGCACGAACTTGCGGACGCCCTGTTCCTTGGCGGCGCCGGCCAGGGTCCTGGTCCCGAACACGTTGTTCTCGATGGCCTCGAGGGGGTGCTGTTCCATCAGGGGGACCTGCTTGTAGGCGGCCGCGTGGTACAGGAGGTCGGGCCCGTGCCGGGCCAGGACCTCGTCGACCTGGGCCCGGTCCCTGATGTCCCCCACCACCGGAACCACATGGAGCTCGGGATGGCGGCGCCGGAGCTCGTGGTCCACGAAGAACAGGGTGTTCTCGGCCCGCTCGAACAGGACGATCGAGGCGGGCGCGAGCGTCGCGAGCTGGCGGGCGATCTCGGAGCCGATCGAGCCGCCTGCGCCCGTCACCAGGATCCGCCGGCCGGTCACATCCTGGCGAAGCCGTTCCACGTCCAGCAGCACGGCCTGCCGCCCCAGCACGTCCTGTGGACGGACCTCCCGGAGGTCGTCGATGGTGGCCCGCCCGGTGAACAGGTCGCGCAGGGCGGGGACGGTGCGCAGCGGCAGCGCGGCCAGCCGGGCGCTCTCCATGATGTTGACCCGCTCCGGGTCGGAGACCGACGGGATGGCGATGACCACCTCGTCGGCCCGCAGGCCCCGGGCCACCATGGGGATGTCCGCCACCGTGCCCACGACAGGGACCCCGTGGAGCCGCCGCCCCATCTTCCTGCGGTCGTCGTCGACGATGGCCACCACCCGGTAGCCCAGGTCCGGGTTCTGCCGGATCTCCCGGACCAGCCGGTCGGCGCCGTCGCCGGCCCCCACCACGATGGCCCGCTTCGCCTTGGGGCGGGGCCGGAAGGTGCTCTCCCGGATGGCCCGGACGGCCAGGCGGACCCCCCCGACCAGGGCGAGGGTGAACACCCAGTCCAGGATCAGGAGGCTGGTCGGAAGGCCCCGTGACCGGATGTCGATGGCCAGCCCGAACACCACCGACGCGACGGAGGCCCCGTACAGGATGGACAGGATGTCCCGCATGCTGATGTAGCGCCACAGCCCCTCGTAGAGCTGGAACGGCCAGAACACGATCATCTTCACCGCGAACAGGACGGCCAGGGTCTTCAGGAACACGCCCCACTCGGAGTGGGGGACGGCGAAGTTGTAGTGGAGCTCCCAGGCCAGGAGGTACGCCAGGGTCAGCAGCACCGCGTGGGCCAGGACGATGACCGGCCGGCGGTGACGGACCAGTCCCTTCGGCAACTGGTCCGCCGCGGCCACCGTGGCGGCCTCGGGCTCGCCGCCGTCCGGCTGGCTCGTGACCGTCCGGGCGGACTTCACCAGGGAGACCGCCGCCTTTCCCAGGATGGCCAGGTCGGACGGGAACGACCGGCGGTCGACGTAGTCGAGGTCCATGGCCAGCTTCGCGGGGAGGATGTCGCGGGCGTAGCGCTCCTCGGGATCGTCCTGCCCCGCCAGCATCTCCTCCTCGTGCCGGTAGGCGATGAAGGCCGGGCTGGCCATGCCCGGGCGAACCGTGAGGACGCGCCGCTGCTCCCGCGTGTACTCCGCGACGTAGCGGGGGTCCTCCGGCCGGGGGCCCACGATGCTCATGTCGCCCTTCAGGACGTTGATGAGCTGGGGCATCTCGTCGATCTTGGCCCATCGCAGGACCCGGCCCACCCGGGTGATCCGGGGATCGTCCCGCCGCGTGATGATGGGCCCCGTGGCTCGGGCGTCCGCCTGCATGGTCCGGAACTTGAACAGGGTGAACTCGCGGCCCCCCCGGCCCACGCGTAGAGCCCGGTGGAGCACCGGTCCCTTCGTGTCCATCTTGATGAGCAGCACCACCAGCAGCCACAGGGGCGACGCGACGGCCACGACCAGGGCCGAGACGACCACGTCGAAGGCTCGCTTCACCACCCCGTCACCGCCGGTGCTCCGCCACGACCGCCAGCACCGCCTCCACCACGTCGTCCACGTCCCGGTCGGTCATGCGCGGGTACAGCGGCAGCGAGACCATCCGGCGGTACTCGCCGTACGCCACGGGGAAGTCCTCCGGCCGGAACCCGTAACGGTCCCGGTAGTAGGAGTACAGGTGGATGGGGATGAAGTGCACGCTCGTCCCGATGTTGCGCCGGGCCAGCTCCTCGATGAACCCGTCCCGGTCGATCCGGAGCGTGTCGAGGTTCAGCCGGATCGCGTACAGGTGCCAGGCGTGCTCGGCCTCGGCCCGGACGCGGGGGGTCTCCAGCTCGGGGACGGCGGCGAAGGCCGCGTCGTAGCGCGCCACGATCTCCAGGCGACGGGCCTGGAACTCCGGGAGCCGCCGAAGCTGCACCAAGCCCAGGGCGGCCGCCAGGTCCGTCATGTTGTACTTGAAGCCCGCGTGCAGGACGTCGTAGTGCCATGACCCGTCCGATGCGTATCGCCGCCAGGCGTCCCGGCTCATGCCGTGCAGGATCCAGGGGCGAGCCTCCTCGACGAGCTCCGGGGACCCGGTGAGCATCCCCCCTTCCCCGGTCGTGATGTTCTTCGTCGCATAGAAGGAGAAGCAGGTCAAGTTCATGGGTGTAAAACCTGGGAGGGGCGCCCCGACCGGGTTGCCGTTCCAGGAGGAGGGAAGCGCGTGCGCGGCGTCCTGGACGATGGCCAGGGCGTGCTCCTCCGCGATCTGGGTGAGCGCGTCGAGGTCGCAGGGGTGGCCGTGCAGGTGGACCGGGAGGATGGCGCGGACGGGGCCCGGACCCTCGGCCTGGGCCTCCTTCACCACCCGGCCGACCGCCTCCGGATCGATGTTCAAGGTGTCGGGCTCCACGTCGGCGAACACGGGGCGCGCCCCGACGTGCTCGATCACGTGCACGGACGAGGCGAAGGTCAGGGGGGTGGTGACGACGGCGTCGCCCGGGCCGATGCCCAGCGTGGCCAGCGAGACGTGGAGGGCCGCCGTGCCCGAGTTCACCGCCGCCGCGGCGGGGGCGCCGACGAAGGCCGCGAGCTCCTCCTCGAACTGCTGGACCCGCGGTCCGGTGGTCAGCCAGTCCGAACGGAGCGCGGACGTGACTTCCCGGACCTCCTCGTCGCCGATGCTCGGGGCGAAGAAGGGGAGGTACTCACCTCGTATGGCCCCCAATCGCCCCTCCGGCGCGTCCGATTTGACCGAGATCCCCCCTGCTCCCCGGGAAGGAGCCCATCTTAGAGGGTTCGGGTGGGAGCAGGGAATCGTCGGGATGCCTGATTCTGGCCGGCCGGTCGGACCCGCCTATCGGCCCCGGCCCATCCGCCGTTCGGCGGGGACGGTGCCCGGGGCCGGGGCGGCCCGGCGGAAGTGGCGCCGGAACCGCCACAGCCCGCCCAGGAACCCGACGCCGTAGCCGAAATGGATGCAGGCGAACGCGAGGGGAAGCGCCGGGAGGGCCCGGCGGTCCCGGCGAGCGGCGGCAAGGCTGGCCACGAGGTCGAGGGCGGCGTAGGGGCCGAGCACGGCCGCTGCCCAGGCCGGGCGCCGGGTGACGGCGGCCGCCGCGACGGCGGCGACGGCGGCGAGGACCAGGCCGGGAGGTCCGGCGTGGCGGAGGGCCGGCAGGGCCCCCCGCTTCTGCATGAGCCGGACCTTGTACTTCCCGTACTGGTGGTACTGGCGCCAGAACCCGGCCAGGGTGGTCCGGCTGTGGTAGACGCTGTGGATGGAGGGGTCCAGCCAGATCCTGCCCCCGGCCTGCGTCAGGCGGAAGTTCAGCTCGTCGTCCTGGTTGCGGACCATCTCCTCGTCGAACCCGCCGATGCGGCGGAACACGTCCCGGGGGTAGGCCCCGAGGTAGACCGTCTCCACCCATCCGGCCTCGGTGGCGGTCCGGAAGCGGGCTCCCCCGGTCCCGAACGCGGAGTTCGCCGCCAGGGCGGTGGCCCTGCCCACCACGCCGTCGCCCACGCCCACCTGGGGGCCGCCCACGTTGTCCGCGCCGGTCTCGCGGAGCACCGCCACGCACCGTCGCACGTAGTCCGGGGCGATCTCGGTGTGCCCGTCGACGCGCACCACGATCTCGCCGGCAGCGTGCTCGATCCCGACGTTCATCGCGGCGGGGACGATCCCGGCGGGGTTGTCGAGGACCGCCGCGCGGGGGGCGGCCGGGTGGCGGGCGGCGACGCGGGCGACGATGTCCCGGGTGGCGTCCTCGGACATGCCGTCCACCACCAGGACCTCCATGCGGCCCGGCGGGTAGTCCTGCCCCAGCACGCACCCCAGGCTGCGTCCGATGAACGCCGCCTCGTTGCGCACGGGCATGACCACCGTGACGAATGGCGGCTCGCCGTCCACGGCTTCCTCGGCGGCCGGGAGACGTTCCTCTACGCGCACGAGACCTCGAACGTCCGCATCCACATCTCCAGGGACACGGCCCGGAACAGGCCGAGGTACGCCTCGGTGGGGGCCTTCTTCCCGGCGGCGGTGGTGGCCGCGTAGTCCGCTCGGAGCGTGTTCCCGTCGACGAACCCGTCCGACCGCTGCTCCCCCGACAGCAGCTCGAGCACGAAGGGCCGGAGGTCGGTCGAGATCCAGCGCTGGTCCGGCGCGGCGAACCCGAGCTTGGTCCGCCGGGTCCGCACCAGGTCGGGGAGGATCCCCCGAAGCGACTGCCGGAGGGCGTACTTGCTCCACCCTCCCCGGATCTTCAGGTCGTCGGGGAGCGACAGGCCGAACTCCACCACCTCGTGGTCCAGGAACGGCACCCGGGCCTCGATGGAGAAGGCCATCGAGCTGCGGTCCTCGTACCGGAGCAGCTGCGGCAGCGTGTCGAGCGCGATGTCGTCGAGCTGGAGCCGCTGGACCACCGTGAGGTCCCCGGAGCCGTTCCGCGCGCCGCGGGCGCCCCGCGTGTTCGCCCACCACCTGGTGGCCGGGTTCGACGAGGACGCCGAGGCCGCGGCGACGTCACGGCGGAGCGACCGGGACAGCAGCGAATCGACGCCAAGCCGCCGGCGAACCCCGGCCGGCAGGTAGCGGTAGCCGTTGCGGATGTCGAGCACGTACCGGTCGCCCTGGCGGACCATCGCCGCCGCTTCCCGGGCCAGCGTGGGGACGCGGCCGGCCCGCAGGAGCGACGCCAGGTACCCGTACCGGAACTTCCCGTAGCCGCCGAACACCTCGTCCCCTCCCTGCCCGTCCAGCAGCACGGTCATCCCGGCCTCCCGGGCCGCGCGCATCACGCACCACTGCGCGTAGAAGCTGAGCGTCCCGAAGGGCATGTCGAAGTGCCACGTCATCTTCGGGAAGCTCTCCACGAAGTCCTGGGGCGTGGGGAACACCAGGTGCGGCTCCGCGTCCACGGCGCCCGCCACCGGCAGCGCGTACCGCCGCTCGTCCACGGTGGGGTCGTCGTAGCTCGACGTGAACGTGTGGATGCGACCCCCCAACGACGTGGCGGCGTCCGGCTCTTCCCGCAGCAGCTTGCCCATCAGGCTGACCACGGACGACGAGTCCACGCCGCCGGACAGGCAGCTCCCCACGGGCACGTCGCTCACCAGGTGGTCCCGGACGGAGCGTTCCAGCAGGTCGCGGAGCTGCGCCAGCCGGTCGGCCGCTGGGACGTGGCCGTTCGGGTCCACCCGGACCTCGTAGTACCGCCGCACCGTGACGTCGCCACGGCCGAGGTCCACGACCAGCTTGTGGCCCGGGGGGAGGGAGTGGACGTCCCGCAGCACCGTGCGCTCCGCGAAGTCGCAGTTCCCGTGGAGGAGGAACTCGGTCACGGCCTCCTCGTGGGCGACGCGGGGGACCCACGGCGCCTCCAGCAGTGCCTTGATCTCGGACGCGAACGCCAGGCGGTCCCCGATCCGCGTGTAGTACAGGGGCTTGATGCCGAAGCGGTCCCGCGCCACGAGCAGCCGTCCGGTCCGCCCGTCCCACAGCGCAAGGCCGAACATCCCCTTTGCCCGGTCCAGGCAGCCGTCCCCCCACACGAGGTAGGCGGCCAGGAACACCTCGGTGTCGGTGCCGCTGTCGAACGTGCAGCCGCGCGCCTCGAGCTCGGTCCGGAGCTCGCGGAAGTTGTAGATCTCGCCGTTGAACACGAGGGCCACCATGCCCGTGCGGTCGGTCATGGGCTGGAGACCCCGCTCCGAGGTGTCGATGATGGCCAGGCGGCGGCTGCCGAGCCCCACGACGGCGTCGGCGCCGGGCGCCGCCCGGTAGCCCCGGTCGCCCAGGACGACCACGTTCTCGAAGGCCTCCCCGGCGGGCCGGGCCAGCAGCAGGCCCCGCCCGTCCGGACCCCGGTGGGCCAGGACGTCGGTCATCCTGGCGAGCAGGCTCGCGTCGATGGGCCGCCGGCCCAGGTCGATCAGCCCGGCGATCCCGCACATCTCGGCCTCATCCCTCGTGTTCCTCTCCGGGCAGGTCCAGCCGGTACCGGGCCGATGGCCTGTCTCGCTCTTCCGGCAGGAGCCGCCACCCCTCCCGCTCGTAGAACCGCCGGGCCCGCCCGTTTCCGCGCCCGACCGAGAGCATTGCCGCGGTCGCCCCGCGCCGGGCCGCCTCCGCCACGAAGCGGTCGAGCAGCCCCCGGGCGACCCCCGTCCCTCGCCACGGCGGCGCCACCGCGATGGAGTCGAGGCTGGCCCTGCGCTCCTCACTCCTCACCGGACCGCCCTGGGCAGCCCGGTTGCGGAGGCGCCTGGCCACCCACCGGCGGCGTCGCCACAGGTGCCCGCCCATGGCGACCGGATGCGCGACGAGCCCCCGGATCGCGCCGGCGGCGAGCGTCCACTTCAGGTCCCGGAGCAGGCGGGGCGCCCACCCGTACGCGGGACACCACCCCATCGCGAACCCCACGCACCGGCCCTGGACGCGGGCCACGAACCCGATCCCGCCGTGCCCGGCGAACCAGCCGTAGAACCGCTCCAGCGCGCGGGGGCCGAGGAGCGACAGGAACTCGCCCTGGAACGCCGCCGCGTGGAGGCGGGCCACCTCCGCGCGGTCGGACGGACGCAGCGGCTCGCACACGGGTCCGGCCGCCGGCGGGCTCCCCGGGCCGGGCCGGCGGCGCGTCGCCATCACCCGCGCCTCCCCGACCGGCTCCTTCGCAGGGCCGTCTCGTAGACCTCCAGCAGCCGGGCCGTCAGGACCGATTCCTCAAGCTGCGCGACGGCCTCGCGGCCCCGCACTCGGCCCCCTCGTTCCAGGACCATGCCCAGGGCGGCGGCGATCGTCTCCGGGCGGTCGTCGGCGCACACGACGCATCCCTCCACGCCGCCCAGCCGCTCCCGGACGTCGCCCACGTCCACCGACACCACCGGCATGTCGCAGGCCAGGGCCTCCTTCACCACGGTCGGGGACCCCTCGTGCATCGACGTCTGCACGAGGACGTCGCACGCGTTCATGTACACCGGGACGTCCCCATGCGGGACGCCCCACGCCACCACCAGGTCCGCGCGGGGCACCATCCCCACGGCCTGCCGGGCCAGGCCGTACCGCTTCCGGGTCTCCTTCGGGTTCGCCGGGAACAGCACGAGCTTGCGGCCCTGCGGCAGGCCCAGTTGCTCCCGGGCCTCGGCCATCGGCATGGGCCGGAACTTCTCGAAGTCGATGCCGGTGGGGATGATGGCGTCCGGCGGCCGGGGCAGGTACCGGACGAGGTGCCGGGACACCGCGACCGTCGCGTCGGCCCGCAAGGCCACGGCCTGGCTGATCCGGCGGAGGACCCGGCCGAGCCACAGGTACCGGCCGTCGTCGCCCACGATGCCCTCCAGGTCGTCGCCGTGATAGGTGACGACGAGGGGCCGGCGCTTGGGGAACGCCGCCAGCGCCCCGGCCTGGCCGAACTGGGCGTGCACCAGGTCGTGGTCCCCGGAACGGATGCGGCGCTGGACGTCCCGCCAGGCCCGGGCGTATTTCCCGGGGTGCCTCGCTCCCCGAAACGGCAGCACCTCGACCTCCACCCCCGCCGCCCGAAGGTATCGCACCTGCTGGACGATGAACGGGACGAGGAGCGGCTGGCTCGCCGTGGGCCACTCGCTGGTCACGACCAGCACCGACAACGGGTGCGCTCCCGGCGGGGGCGGGGGCCCGCCGGCGGCCGGGGCCCGCGACTCAGCCGACTCGCGCGTAGCCATGGCGCTCCAGGTGGTCCCCCAGGGTCCGGTCCAGCAGGGCCACGTCGTCCCGCCCCAGCTCCTCCGCGAAGGCGTCCCGGCGGCCGGCTCGGAACGCGACCCGGCCGAACTGGCGCTCGAAGCCGGGGGTCCACTCCAGGCCCAGGAAGGCGAGCATCCGGGCCACCTCCTCCCGCGGCGAGGCCAGGAGGTCCTCGAAGCGGACCTCCTGCCACCGCTCCGGCTCGACGGCCTCCCGCGCGGCTTCGAAGGCGTCCATCAGCAGCTTCCACTGGAGGGCCGCCAGGACCGTCTTCGAGCGGCCCGACTCCTCCCATTCCCGCCCGTAGGCAGGCGGGAGCGCCCCGAACCCCCACCCCTGCGGCCCGTCGTGTCCCCGCCACCAGGCCGTCCGCAGGAACGAGCTGGCCACGGCCCGGCCGTCGCGGACCACGTGAACGAACCGCGCGCCGGGCAGGGCCTCCTGGACGAACCGGGCCCGGGGCCACCCCGTGAAGTGGTGCAGGAACACCGGGCTGCGCTGGGCCCGGGCCCGTTCGGTGAAGAACCTCCGGAACCGAGCACCCAGCTCGCCGCGGGCGTCCTCCTCGGTCAGGTCGCGGTCGGGGCGGCGCACCGCCAGGCCCACGCGGCGCTCGACGAGGTCGTAGGCCTCGGCCGGCCCGAAGCGCCGCCGCAGCCGTCCGCCCTTCGCGTCCGCCTGCGGAGCGCCCCACCCGGCCACCGTCCCGGACGACGTGAACCCCGACATGGGACCGGGCAGCGCCCGGTACAGGGGCCCGTTCAGCCGCCCCTTCAGGTTCAGGGCCGGGAACCGGTTGTCCAGGTTCGAGACGAACCCCACGCCGGGATGGCGGGCCAGGACCTCGTGCACCAGCGTGGAACCGCACCGGCCCGTCCCCAGGACGAAGGCGAACTCCACCCGGCCCACGCCCTCAGCGCGCGGCGGCCAGGAGGCGCTCGTACAGGTCCTCGTGGCGCCGGACCATGGTCTCCACGTCCATGCCCAGCTCCTCCAGCCGGACCCGCCCCTTCTCCCCCATCGCCGTGAGCTCGCCGGGGGTCCGGGCCACCGCCTCCTCCAGGGCGCGGCGGATCGAGGCCGGGTCCGGGGAGCGGGCCAGCCACCCGGTGACGCCGGGCTCGACGTACACGGCTGCGTCGCCCGCGTCGGTCGCCACGACCGGACGGGCGGACGCCATGGCCTCCAGCACCGCGTTCGGCGTGCCCTCGTGCTTCGAGGGAAGGACCACGAGGTCGCTGGCCCCGTACGCGTCCTCGACGTTCGGGATGGGGTCGTGCATGTGGACGACGCCCGACAGGCCCGATCGCTCCAGGAAGCGCTCGACCTGTGCGGTGTAGCCGGGCGCGCGCACCCCGATCCACCGGGCGTCCCACCCGTCGAGCGAACCCATCCGCTCCAGGGCCATGGCCAGGGCGAGGTGGTTCTTCCGCTGGTCGACCGTCGCCACGGTCAGCATGATCCGGCGGTCCGCCGGCCAGCCCAGCCGCTCGCGCAGCCGGGCCCGCTCCTCGGGCTCCACCGGCGTGAACCGGCACAGGTCCACCCCGTTCGAGATGGTCTCGACGCGAACCCCCGGTCCGGCGACCTCCCGCACGAACTCCGCCCCGGCCCGGCTGTTGGCCACGGTCACGGTGGCGTGGCGATGGCTCCAGGCCTTGTGCAGCCCCGAGAGCTCCGGCAACGGCCGGGCCTCGTTTCGCTCGGACGCCACGGCCACTCCGCGCCGGCCCAGGGTCCGGCCCAGCGCCGCGTACAGGTTCCCCGTGTTGTCGAAGCCGTGCGCGATGCGGACCTGGCCGGACCGAAGCCACCGGGCCACGAGGATGGCCGGCGAGGGATCGAGCTTCCCCCGGCGGGGGTGCCGGACGATCTGGACGCCCGCGTCCCGCAAGGCCTCTCCGTAGAAGTCGGCGTCGTGCCACACGAGCACTCGGGGGGCGAAACGGGCTCGGTCCAGGCGGGCGGCCAGCTCTGTGAGCTGACGCTCCGCGCCCCCCGAGCGGAGCGACTCGACCAGGAACCCCACGCCCACGGGGCGGCGGTGGCGGGCGTCCACTACCCGGCCGCCGGGACGGATTCGCGCTCGGGCAGGCGCCCCCGCCGGCGGAAGAGAGACCGATACCCCGCACCGAACGACAGCGACGCGCCCAGCGTGAGCCACAGCAGCTTGTCGTACTGGTCGTGCTTCGTGAGCCCCCCCAGGAGCAGCACGATGAGGGCGATCTGCCACGTCCGGGCCAGCTGGCGGGACTCCTCGTCGAAGCTCTTCGCCGCTCTCCGGACGGCCGAATAGCACGCCACCACCAGCCACAGGAAGATGGCCAGGCCGACCACGCCGGTCTCGGCGAGGACGGCGACGTAGATGTTGTGCGCGCCGGTGTTGTAGTCGATGGCGGGCAGGTCGTACGGGGCGTACGTCAGGAGCTCCTGGTTGAAGGCCCCGATGCCCACGCCGTCGAGGGGATGGTCCTCCCACATGTGGTAGCCGGCCGACCACAGCTGGAGCCGGATGATGGCGCTGGCGTCGTTGCTCTCCGCGTTCACGCTGGTCCCGAAGCTCGGGATCTCGACGGACAGGTAGCTCTTCGGTATCAGGAACACTGCGACCAGCATGGCCCCCACCACGGCGAAGACCTGCCGGCGGCGGCCGGCCCGGAGCCGGTCCCACAGCAGCAACGCGATGGCGATGACCAGCAGGACGAGGCCGGACCGCGACAGGGTGGCGGCCTCACCGCCCACCACGACGGCCGCGCCCCCCACGGCGAGCAGTCGCCACAGGCCCTTCGAAGACGTCGCCAGATACACGAACAGGACGAACGCCACGGCGAAGTACCGCGCCGAGGAGTTCGTCCCGAGCAGGCCGGCGGCCCGGATGCTCGTGTCGAACGTCCCCTGGACGGCGGCCTGGCTCATGGCGATCCCGGCGGAGACGGCGGCGCCGAGGGAGAAGAACCACATCAGGGTGCGATGGCGCGTCGGAGAGCTCAGCATCTGGCTGGCCAGCCACAGCAACGCGAACAGCTGGAGGTAGGTCAGCAGCCAGTTCCGGTCGGCGCCATGGACGGCCGCGTCGATGTTCGTCCCGGAGAACCACGCGATGAACGCCAGGGCCGCGAAGTGCCCGCTGTGCCACCGCATCGTCGAGTCGCGGTCGATCAGGAAGCTCAGGAAGAACCCGAAGAACGTGGCCGCGCCCACGAGCACGAGCGCGGACGTCGCGACGGACACGTTCGGCAGGACGTCGGCGACGCTCGCCGCGGCGGCGAAGAGCCCCAGGCCCACGATGGGCCGGAGCATCGTGACCGCGGTGGCCGCGCCGCCCAGGCAGACGGCGACGATGACCGACTGGCCGTAGGCGCCGTGCGAACCCATGCCGTAGCCCACCACGGCCGCGCCCAGGCACGTGCTCAGGACGATCCACGCGTGGATGGTGGGATGGCGCTGCGTGACCGGAAGCCCGATCGTCTTCACCAGTCCTCACTCCCCCTGGCTGCGCTCCCCGTCGGCTTGCTCACGTGATCTCCTCGTAGACGCCGGCCATCTCGTGCACGTGGCGTTCGAGGGAGAATACCGCCGCCGCCCGCGACCTCCCGGCCTCTCCCATCCGCCCTCGCAGCCCCGGGTCCGCGGCCAGCGCGGCCGTCGCCTCCGCGAACGCGGCGACGTCGCCCGGGGCGACCAGGTAGCCCGTCTCCCCGTCCACGACACTCTCCGCGATCCCGCCGGCCCTCGGCCCGACGACGGGACGGCGCGCCGCCATGGCCTCGATGGCCACCCGCCCGAACGGCTCGACGTCGCACGGATGCACGAGGACGTCGATGGACTCCATCATCCGGGGGATGTCCGGGCAGAACACCCCGATCCGTATGCGGCCGTCGATCCCCGCGTCGCGAGCGGCCGCCAGCAGCCGGCGGTGGTGCTCGTAGCCCGCGTTGTAGGCGGGGTTCCGGAACCGCCGGGGAGGAGGACCGAACACCGCGAACCGGGCCTGGGGAAGCCGCGGCGCCAGCTCCGCCGCCGCGGCGACGAACAGGTCGTGCCTCTTCCACGGGGACCGCAGCGTCCCCGCCATCGCCACCAGGAGGCCGTCCTCGGGAACGCCCAGCTCGCGGCGGAGCTCCGCGCCGCCGGCGCGCCCGTCGAACCGGTCCACGTCGACCCCGTCGTACACGACCCGCACGGCTCCGGCCGCCCCCTCCCGCCGGAAGATGCCGGCGATGAACTCGGTCATGGCGACGACGCGCTCGGACAGCCGTCCCATCGCCCGGACGAGCGACCGGTCGGGCAGCGGGAACCGCGTCCGCGCGTCGCGGCCCATCCACTCCTTCACGTGCCACAGGTGGGGACGGCCGGTCAGCCGGGCCGCCAGCGCCCCGTCCAGGACCATGGCCGTGTTCGTGTAGACGAGGTCGATCCGGCGGCTCCGGATGAGCCGGGTCAGCCGGGCCACCGGGACGGCGTGCAGGCCGGTACGGGCGGCGCGCCGGGCCCATCCCAGCGGGCGGTACCAGGCCGGCAGCCCCACCTTGCTGTTCCACCATTCCATGGGCACGACGTGGAACTCGTCGGCGACGGCCTCGATCTCCTTGCGGCGGGCCTCGTCCGGCTCCCGGGGCGAGACGACCACGGCCCGGTAGCGCGCCGCGTCCAGGCCGCGAAGCAGCTCGAGCACGCCCTCGGTGGCCCCTCCGATGGGGTCGTTGAGGACGTACAGGACGTTCGTGGTCACGTCTCACTCCTCGTCACACTCCTCGGCAGGCTGCCTGTGGCCGCGCGCCTCGGCCGGGGGGGATGCAGCGGCCCGGTGGGTCGGGCCTTGCGCCCAGCCCCGGGCGGGGACAAGCCCCGCCCTACAGGGCGGCCGGGGACGAGCCCCGGCCTCCGCGGCGCCGCTGCCCCCCTGGACCCCCTCATCGTCGCCCCACCCGCTGGCCGGTCTCGCGGCGGGCCACCCGGATCCAGGCCCGGCGGAGCGGCGGGGCCACCGCGCTCCCGACCGGCCCCAGGGCCAGCAGGGGCATGAGCCCGTACGCGTACCCGACCTTCAGCGCCTCCACCGGGAAGGTCGACATGGCGAACCAGAACAGCCTCCGGGCCATCCGGCCGTTCCCCAGCCCGATCTCGGTGAGGGCGTCGAGCAGCGTGCGCCGCACGAATGCCTCCACCAGGTCCTCGCGAGTGAGCCCGAGCGGGCCCAGGAACGCCTCGTTCCCGAACTCCAGCACGTTCAGGTAGTCGTCGATGGGGTGGCGGATGGTGGTCTGGACGGCGGCCCTGTTGTCCGACACATAGTCGCGGTAGCGGTACAGCGGGCGGTGCACGTATCCCACCACCGGATCGAGCGACAGCAGCTTGTAGTTGAAGTGCTTGTCCGGCCCGATGGTGCGGACCGCGTTGTAGCCCTCCACCGCCTCCCACAGCGCCCGCGAGTACGTGATGGAGCAGAACACGCCGGCCGTGTCGAGCTGGCGGATCCGGTCCCGCAACACGTCGTGGCCCCGGTGCAGCGAGAACAGCGGGCCCGGCTCCTCCGGCGTCCCGGGCGGGAGGCTCCGCCGGGCGAAGGTGGCGGCGGCGCGGCGGATGAGCCGCGTGGTCCGCCCCTCGTTGTCGAACCCGTCCGCGTCGGACATCAGCACGAGGCGGTCGCGGTCGGGACCGACTTTCTCGATCACCTCCGCGTAGGCCTCCAGCGCGCCCGGCTGCATCTGGTCGTCCGACGAGAGCAGGTTCACGAACTCGCCCTGAGCGTGGCGTGTGGCCTGCTGGAGGTTCGGAGCGAACCCGATGTTGTAGCGGTTCCGGACAAGCCGCACCTTCTCGGAGCCGATGGCCTCGACCCGCTCCACCGAGTCGTCGGTAGAGGCGTTGTCGGCCACCACGATCTCGAAGTCCTGGAACGACTGGTCGAGCACGCTTCGGATGGTGTCCGCGATGTACCGCCCGTAGTTGTAGTTCGGGATGCAGATCGAGAACAGCGGCCGGCCGTGGAGGTCACCCATGGCGTCCCTCGGCGATGGCGGACACGTGCTCCTCGAAGGCGGCGGCGCCGGCGGGCGTCCCCATGTCCCACACCTCGTCGGCCACGGACACGTCGACCTGGAGCCCGCGCTCGATGTAGCGCCCGTACACGGGGATCACGTAGAACTCCCCACGTGTCCGTTCCCCCCGGTCCATCACGTCCTGCGCGATCGCCACGAACTCGCTCCCACTCGAGAAGTGATACAGGCCGGTGCTGGCCCACTCCGAGATCCGGACCTTCTCCGCGACCTCGGCCACGTGGCCGTCGTCCCCGAGCCGCGCGAAGCTCCAGTGGTCGCCGGGCTGGCGCGCGACCGAGATGAGCCCCCGACACGCCGCGTCCCGATCGGCGATGTCGCGGCCCAGGCTTGAGCGAACGTACGTGTCGCAGCTCGCCACCAGGAGGTCCTCGTCCGCGTCGACGAGCTCGCGGGCGGCCAGCACCGTGCTGAGCTGGCCCTCCGTCACGTCGTCGAGGAGCACCGACGTCGTCGGGCCGGGCGACGCCCATTCGCGAAGGACCGACGACAGCCCATGGCGCGCCTCGTGCTCGGCCAGCGCGACGAACACGACGAGCGAGGCGTCCAGCCCGGCCAGGCTGTCCAGGGCCCACAGCACCATGGGACGCCCCGCCACCGGGACGAGCGGCTTCGGCAGCTCGCCCGCCGCGCCGGCGAACCTGCTCCCCCGCCCCGCCATCGGCACGACGATGATCATGCGACCAATCCCGTGGGCCGGGCCTCGTGCCCGGCCGAGGGGCGGGGGCGAGCCCCGCCCCACAGTCCTCTGGTGGGCCCCCACAGTCCTCTGGTGTGCCCCCTCAGTTCTCTGGTGGGCCGGGTCACCGCGGCGCGGCCGCCGTTCGCAGAGCCTCGTCGGTGAGGTCGGGCCAGCCGGTGAACCGCAGGGCCCGGTCGTCCACGTACACCTCGGCGTTCGGCTTCCCGAAGTGGAACTCGTCGTAGGGGACGCCGTAGCGTTCCATCCAGTCCAGGGTCAGCCGTCCCACGCGCTTCACCACCTGGCCCACGTTGGCCTCGCACGTGGCCATGTGGCGCGCAGTGACCACGATCAGGTAGTGGCCCGCCGCCTTCAGCTCCGAGATCCGTTCGACGGAGCCGGGAATCGGCTCGAGGTCGGCGTACGACGCGTCCGGGTCCTTCACGGGACAGATCACGCCGTCCAGGTCCAGCACGATGCGCAACGGTCACCTCCATGTGGTCAGTTCTTTCCGGGCGGGGACGAGCCCCGCCCTACCGGCGAGCCCCGCCCTACCGGCGAGCCCCGCCCCACCGGCGAGCCCCGCCCCACCGGCGAGCCCGCCCCACCGGCGAGCCCCGCCCCACCGGCGCTCAGCCCAGCACGTCGTTCAGGCGGGACAGCCCGGTCAGGTACATCATCTTCCGCCGGTCCTCGTCGCCGGCATGCAGCGGGAGCATCGACAGGAACAGCAGCCCCTCGACGAACACGATCTCGTCGAGGTCGTAGCCGGCCGCCACCACCATCCGGTCCAGGTAGTCGGCCACCACGCCGGCGCTCTCGGCGGCGAACACCTCGGCGGTGAACGCCCCGTCGTCCTCGGTGAGCCGGAACATGTCGAACACGATGAAGTCGTACAGGCCGCCGACGCTGTGGCGGAGCTTCGCCATGTCGTAGCGGGCGTCGCCGTAGATGCCCTTGCGGCCGAAGCTGCCCCGGGGGTCCACCAGCCGTACGATCTGGTTCGGGATGTCGTACAGGATGTTCGAGAAGCAGAAGTCCCCGTGGACGATGCAGATCTCCGCCCCCTGCGCGAGCGTCTCGGCGTGCTCCCGGGCTCGCTCCTCGATGGCCGAGAGACCCAGGAGCGTGCGGCCGTTCACCGACAGCTCGTCCCGCTCCAGCATCCACACCCAGTCGGGCGCCTGCTCCCGAAGCTCGGCCAGCCGCTTCCAGGTCTTGTCCACGTACATGGCGGCGACCTCCTCGGGCTCGAGCTCGCCGGTGTAGCGGCGGAACTCCTCGTGGATCCGCAGGACCTGCCGGAGGATCGACATCCACGTCTCCGGCGCGATGTCCCCGAACACGTACAGGTCGGCCAGGCTGGGGTAGCCGTAGTACTCCTGGACCATGCGGATCTGCCCGTCGAGCTCACGGCACTCCACGACGCGGGGGGCCAGCACCTTGAGCTCGTCGGGGATGCGCTGGTACCAGTTCCACTCGTCGCGGAGCTTGTCGTCCCGGCTGACCTTCGTGATGGTGTTCAGGATGGGGTTCACCTCGAGCGAGTTGAACGTCCGCGAGTGGATGAGCTGCCGGCGCGCCTCGACGAGCCCGTCGATGTGGCCGAAGTCGTACCAGTGAGTGGCCTCGCGGGCGGTGATGGGGTGGACGTCGCCGTAGCGGCGGAGCACGGCGGAGAGCTCCCGGTCCCCCGAGGCGATCGCCCCGTCCACCAGGCGGCGAAGCGTCCCGCCGTCGGCGAAGTGGTAGTAGCCGGCCAGGGCCGACTTCGGCCCCGGCACGAGCTCCTGCTTGTCGATGTAGTCCGTGACCACGCCCTGCGCGTCGGTGACGGCCAGGCACCACCGGCTGGAGTCCTCCACCGGGGCCACGTAGACGAAGTCGACGTCCGCGTCGTAGGGGTCCCGGATCAGCGTGTCGCCGAGGACCACGCGAACGGAACCGTCTCTGCCACCGCCACCGTCACCGTCAGCGGCTTCGGCCAGCCCGGCCTGGAGGCTGTGCAGGATGGTCCCGCCGTCGAGCGACGCGATGCGGAGGTCCATCCTCCCGCCGTAGGCGCGCCGGACGAACTGCCGGCACCGGTCGTCGTCCGCCCGGACCACCACCGCGACCCGGTCGATGTCCTTTCGCAGCAGGTCGTCGAGGATCCACCCGATCACCGGCCGGCCGTTGATGGGGATCATCGCGTTCGACACGTTCGTGCCGATGGGAAGGTGGGTGTAGTTGATGGGGCCGGCGCACAGCACGACGGTCCACGGGCCCGGCCGGTCAACGATCCGGTCCTGCGTGGTCGCCACGGCGGTCACGCCGGCCACCCCGCGCCGCGCAGGATGGCCTGCACCAGCCGCTCGGTGCATTTCCCGTCGGTGAACGGGACGTAGTCCTGGACCAGCGTGCGCCGGCCCTCCGAATACCATCCCGGGTCCTCCATGGCCCGGGCGACGGCGGGGCCGTACCCGGACGCCTCCCGGACGATGGGGACGAGGTCGTGCTCGGCGATGCGCCCGAAGTGCTTCCCCAGCGACCACGTGCTGAAGTAGCTCGCGGCCCGTTCGGGCTGGTACGTGTGGAAGATCGGCACGACCGTGGGGCGGTCGAAGATCGCGGCCTCCAGCGTCATCGTCGACGCCGGCGTGACCACCACGTCCGCGTGGGCCAGCATGTTCCCGACCTCGTACACGTCCTCCCGGGTCATGGACCAGGTGAGGGCCGGCAGGTACCGCTCCACCATCGACATCCGGACGTCGGGATGCGCTTCGAACTTGCGGAAGTGCTCGAGGCGCGACCAGGGGTGCAGCCGGCACAGGACCTGAGGCCGTCCCGGCAGCGCCCCCTCGTCGAGCAGCCGGACCAGCTCCTCCATCCAGCACGTCTCGTCGAAGCCGGGGATGAAGTAGCCGAGCGTCGCGAAGAGGATGATCGGCCGCTCCGGATCGAGGTCGAACCGCTCGGCCAGCTTCTCCCGGGGCCACAGCAGGTCCGGCGCGAAGTACGGGTCGAACTGGGGCGCCCCGACGACCTCGACGTCCTCGGGCCGGTACCCCTCCAGCTCCACGACCTCCCCGCGGTTGATCTCGTTCCACACGAGCAGGCGCTGGGGGCGGGCGTGGATGCCCTTGTGCACGTTGTCCCAGCTCCGGACCAGGCCGAGGGTCGGGATGCCGAGGGCGTGGCCGGCGGCGAGGAGCTCGGTCTCCGCGTACAGGTGGGCGTGCGTGGAGACCACGAGGGCTGGGTCCCGCCGGCGGAGCGTCTCGAGGTGCTCGGGTTGGGGGCGGTAGAAGCGCCGCTGCTCCCAGCGGAGGTAGCGGCCGAGGACCGCGCCGTTCCCGCGCCTCGCCAGGCGCCGCCGCATCCAGTACGCGCGGGTCCGTCCCGCGGTGCCGGTGGCGGGGACGAACGGTTCGAAGCACACGTGGGGCCGGGACCACTCGTCGACGAACTGCGGGACGGTGACGGCCTCCGTGAAGACGTCCACCTCCACACCGGCCTCGCCAAGCAGGTCGAGGAGGCCGTTCTCGAACAGGTCGCGCACCGTCCGGCCCTCGGTGATGGAAAGGGCGATCCGCCGCGCTGTCACGGCGTGGTCCCGTCGTAGGCCGGGCCTTGCGCCCGGCCCGATGCGGCGTCGGCCGGGGACAAGCCCCGGCCCACCGGGGATGCGGCTCGGGTCCGGGGCACCAGCGCAACGTCGTGCCACAGGCCCAGGTTCACCCACTGCCACACGTGGAAGCTGCTCTGGGCCTCGCCCTCCAGGTACTCCAGCCACTCCGCTCGGACCGCCCGGGCGTCGAGCCACCGGTCGCCGTACGCCGCGAGCGCCACCTCGATATGGTCCTCGGCCCAGGTCCGGAGCGGGCCGCGAAGCCATTCGCGCTGCGGGGTCTGGAGCGCCCGCTTCGGCGCCTCGACGACCCCCGCCGGGGCCAGGAGCGCGGCCATGTCACGAAGCAGCGCCTTGTGGACACCCCCCCGGATCTTCCGGGAGGCCGGCTGGCGGAGCGCCAGCTCGAACAGGCGGTGGTCCAGGAAGGGCTCCCGCAGCTCCCGGGAGGCCCGCATCGAGATCCGGTCGTTGAACCGCAGTGCCCGGGGGATCTTCGCCACGGTCGCGTCGAGGTGCTGGCGGTTGCGCAGGGCGTCGGAGAACGGCTCGGGGACCTCGACCGGCCGGGCCAGGGCCCGGAGCTCTCGCGTCACGCAGTTGGGACGGAGTGCGCCGCCCGCGCTCCCCTGCACCGGCCCGGTGGCGGGCCCGCCGTTGCCCGCGGCCCCCGCGAGCGGGCCGTAGTAGTCGTAGCCGGCCCACTGCTCGTCCAGGCCCTGCCCGTCCAGCAGGACGGTCACGCCGCGGTCGCGGGCCTCCTCGAACAGGCGGGCATAGGCCAGCGTGGGGATGCCGCCGAAGGGCTCGTCCTCCGCCTGCTGGACCGACCGGGCCAGGTCCGGGACGTCCCCGGCATCGAGTCGGCACACCGCCGAGGGATGCCGGGTCCGCTCGAGCATTCGCTGCACCCAGGGCAGCTCGTCGTAGCGGTCGTCGCCGGTGACGAACGTGAACGCGGCCACGTCGCTGTCCGGCCCCTGGACCTCGTGGACCAGCCCGAGCAGGGTCGACGAGTCGACCCCGCCCGACAGGTTGATCCCCACCGGCACGTCGGAGCGGAACCGCAGCCGGACGCTCTCCCGGAGCAGGTCCAGGTACTCCTCGGCCACGGCGGGCTCGTCCCGGAGGTCCTCCTCCGGCCCCGTACGCTCGGCCAGGTCGTACCACGACCACAGCGCCAGCCGGCCGTCCTTCCACCGAAGCGCGTGGCCCGCCGGGAGCGAGCGGATGCAGTCCCAGAACGTCCGGTCGCCGTGGTCGGACAGGCCGAACGTGAGATAGGTGGCCCAGGACTCCTCGTCCGGCCGGGGCGGCACCCCCGCGGCATGGAGCGCCTTGATCTCGCTGGCGAACAGCAGCGTGCCGTCGGGTTCCAGCCGGTACAGGAAGGGCTTCACCCCGAACCGGTCCCGGGCGGCGAACAGGGTCCGGGTCCGCTCGTCCCAGATCGCGAACGCGAACATCCCCATCAGGCGGTCCAGGCAGGCCTCGCCCCACTCGAGATAGGCGGCCAGCACGACCTCGGTGTCGGTCCTGCTGGCATAGGGATACCCGGCCAGCCGGGAGCGGAGCTCGACGAAGTTGTAGACCTCGCCGTTGAACGTGATCCAGACGGCCCCGTCGGCGGAGGCCATGGGTCCGCGGCCGGCCGCCGACAGGTCGATGATCGAGAGCCGGTTGTTGCCGAGGCCGGCCACGCCGTTCGGATCGACGTACGTGCCGGTGTCGTCCGGCCCCCGGTGGGCCAGCGACGACACCATGGCGTCGAGCCTGGTTCGCACGAAGCCCGGTCCCGTGATCCCGCTGATCCCGCACATGGCCGCTACCCCTTCACCTTCGTCGCGAGGACCCGGTGATGCCCCTCGCCGAACACGCGCCGGCCCAGCTCGACCCGGTCGATGCGCCCGGTCGCGAGCTCGTCCTCGGCCCGATCCATCTCGGCCAACGCATCCGACACGGCCCGCTCGGCCGCCGAGGCATCCCCGGACGGCTCCATCGCACGGAACACGGACCGGAGCTGCTCGAGCTCCCGCCGCTGCGCGACCGGGCTCTCCTCGTGGTCGAGCTTGCCGCGCTCCCACCGCGTCGCGCCGGTCAGTCCCACATCCGAGAGCGTGGCGCGAACCTGCTCCCAGGTGAAGAACTCGAGGATCGGCACGAACAGGTCGTCGAGGAACGTTCGCTGCTTGTTCGCCGGCAGCCCGGCCCGGCGGATGGCGGCGTCGACGGCCTCGTAGCCGAGCGCCTGCGCGTGGGGCCGGACCCGGACCATGGTCGGCCACCGCACCCCGCCGGTCCCGTACAGGAGCAAGTAGCACGTCCCGCCGGGCCGGAGCACGCGGGCCAGCTCGCCCAGGCCTCGCGCGGGGTCCGGGGTGTGGTGCAGGACACCGCTGCAACACACGAAGTCGAACGATGCCGCCCGGTACGGAAGCTCCAGGGCGGAGGCGGCCAGGAACCGGGCCGGCGCCTCGCCGCCGGCCCGGCGCCGCGCGTCGGCCAGGCCGGACGTCGAGATGTCGCATCCCACCACGAGGTCCGCGCCCAGCCGGGCCATGGCCACGACGAAGCGGCCGCCGCCGCACCCCACGTCGAGGCACCGCTTCCCGTCGAACCAGGACAGGTCGAAGCCGTTCGCCTCGAACCGCCGCCCGAACAGGTCGACGGACTCCTCGAACTGCCGGTCGTCGTAGCGATGCCACAGGTCGCCGAACAGGCTCGCCGTCTCGGACCGGACCGTGCCCCGATCCGCCATCACGTTCGATCCCGCGCGCCGCGTTCGGCCATCAGGGCCTCCACCAGCTTCAGGTCCAGCTCGCTGTCCACGCTCACCGATCGCTCCGGGGGCATCACGTACGGACGGATGACGTCGCCCCAGATGGAGCCCCGCTCCATCACCACGTCCCGCCGGGTCAGGTACACGGCTCCGTTGCGCATGTACGCCGGCGGGTCGTAGTCCTGCCGCCTGGTCCCCTCCCGCTCCTCCACGCAGTACGGGAGGAGCCGGTCGCCCTCGATGCGCTTCATCAGGACCGGATGCACCGCGAACACCTGCACCACGCTGATCACGGAGTCGCATCCCCCGGCCCGGGCCAGCTGCAACGCGGCCTCGATGTCGTCCACCGTGCGAAACGGCTCCGTCGGCTGGAGCAGCAGCACCCAGTCCATCCGGACGCCGTCCCGCCCCTCCACGAACCCGACGGCGTGGCGGAGCACCGGCGCCATGGGGACCTCGTCCGCCGCCAGCTCGGCGGGCCGCAGGAACGGGACGTCGATCCCGAGCGAGCGGCCCATCTCGGCGATCTCCACGTCGTCCGTCGACAGCACGACGTCGTGCAGGAGATGCCGGGCGGCCAGCGCCGTCTCGATCGTGTACGCGACCAGCGGCCGGCCGGCCACCGGGCGGAGGTTCTTGCGCGGCACGCCCTTCGAGCCGCCCCGGGCCGGGACCACCCCGAGGGTCCGGAGGCCCTGGGCGCCGTCCGGGCTCACAGCGCCGCCGACCGCGGCCGCCGCTCCTCGAGGGCCCGGTCCAGGCGTCCCGCCAGGCCGTCGCACAGCTCGCGGACCCGGCCGTCGAGGTCTGGCAGCGATTCGTCGGGACGGGGGTCGGCGGCCACGTTCCGGACCAGCCCGGGCTCGAACCGAAGGCCGAGGAACGCGAACACCTCCCCGAACCGCGCCTCCGGCTCAGCCACGAGGTCCTCGTACCGGACCAGCAGCGCCCGGTCCGGCGTGCGGTCAAGCCCCCGGTCGAAGAACAGCTCGTTCCGGAGCCACCACTTCAGCGCGGCGGCCGAGTTCACCGACAGGTCCCGGGCGAACACCTCCCGCACCAGCTCGCGGCGCGTCGGCGGCACGCGTTCCGCGATCCAGTGGTCCCAGCCGTCGTCCCGGGCCAGGCGGCGGATCATCTCGCGCTGCCACTCGCCCCACTTGCGAACCGCCGACGCCGCCACCGCGTGGTAGTCGCGCACGGGCCACACCACCTTCCCGGCCGGGAAGCGCTCCAGCATGCGGTCCGCGTGCTGCGAGTCGCACAGCGCCTTGAACGCGACGCACCGGAACCGTGACCGGTCCACGAGGGCCGCGATCCGGTCCAGGTCGAGCAGCCGGAAATCCCGGAACGCCCGGGGGTTGTCCTCGTTGTAGGTCCAGGCCTCGCCGCTCGCCTCCAGCACGGCCAGGAACATGTTGGTCCCGGACCGCTGGCAGCCCAGCACGAACAGGAGCGCGGCCTCGCCGGGTCGGCCCCGCCCCACGTGCGCGGCGTACTTCGCGGCCCGGCGCGCGGTACGTGCTGCCCGCCCCCACACCCTGGCCGGAAGCCCGGGATCCTCCATCAGTGCTCTCCCTCGCGGGCGTGGAGGTGCACTAGTACCTGATCCGCTTCTCGACGCGAAGCGGCTGGTCGGCCAGCAGCCCGGCGATCCGCTCGCCGGCGCGGCCGTCGCCGTACAGCGACGACCGGGGGACTGGCCCGTTCGCCGTGTGCTTGCGGACGGCCTCCACGATGGCGTCGCGGTCGTGGCCCACGTCGAGGACGTTCGGCCCCCGGTCCCGCCCCGACTGCCGGGTGCCGATGTTCACCACCGGCACCCCCATGTGCGCGGACTCACGGATGCCGACGCTCGAGTTCCCGATCAGGCACCGCGCCCCCCGCAACAGGCGCAGGAAGTCCTCCGGGGCCATGTTCTTGAAGAAGTACAGGAACGGGAGGTCGTGGGTCTCGCGGAACACGCGGAGGCCCTTCGAGATGCGGTCCGAGCCCGCGTCGACGTTCGGCCAGAACCAGAACGTCGCGGTGCTGAGCTCCTCGATGGCCGCGACCGTCTCCTGGATCTGGGCCGCCGACTCCTCGTACTCGGTCGTGACCGAATGCTGCATGACCACCAGGTACCCGCGGCTCACGTCGAACTCGTGGCCCACCCCGGCGTACCGCTCGAACGGATCGAAGCCGTCCTCCGGCTCAGCCATCACCCGCGCCGCGAGGTCCACGGACGGGCAGCCGGTGACGAACACGGTGTCGGGGTCCTCGCCCATCCTGATCACGCGGTCGGCGGCCTGCTCGTTGGCCACGAAGTGCAGGTTGGCGAGCTTCGTGACGGCGTGGCGCACCTTCTCGTCGATCGAGCCGGTCACCTCGCCCCCCAGCACATGCGCGACCGGGATGTTCAGGTAGGACGCCGCGATGGCGGTGGCGATGGTCTCGTAGCGGTCCGCCACGCTGATGACGACGTCGGGCTTCAGGTTGTCGAAGATGGTCGCCAGCTCCACCACGCCGAGGCCGGTCGACTTCGCCGTGGTGACCAGGTTCTCCCCCTCCACCACCATGTACACGACGGCGTCGGGCTGGAACCCGTCGGCGCGGATCACGTCGATGGCCGGCCCGTAGCGCTCCAGCAGCGCGGAGGCGCCCACGATGAGCTGGAGCTCCAGCTCGGGATGGACGCGGACGGACTCCAGGACCGTCTTGATGCGCGCGTAGCTGGGGCGCGCGGTGATCACGACGCAGACCTTGCGCATGGCGAACTCACTCCCGCCGGGGCAGGTCCCCGGCTTCCGCCCCGGCTAGGTGGCCAGGGCCAGCTGCTGCTCCTTGGCGAGGGGCCCGGACACCGTGGCGGGTCGGGTCAGGCGTCCTCCCTTGGCCTTCGCCGAGGGCGACGTGAACATGCAGTGCCACAGGATCCGGTCCCGGTCCCGGCACTCACCGCCCTTGTGATAGCCGCGCGTGTCGGCGATGACGACCGTTCCCGGCGGCCCCATCCCCTGGAACCACCGGTCGACCGGGATGACCTCGGCCATCTGCTCGTCGGTGGTCCGCCACGACTTCTTGATCTGCTGACCCTGCGGCGACGTGTGGACGCTGCCCTTGGGGTGGGTCCCCGGCGCGTACGTGAACGGCCCCGCGCCCTCGTCCACCTCGGACAGGTAGACGAACACCTTGAAGATGTGGCGGTCCTGGGCGCCGTCGCGGTGCCACAGCTGGGAGCCCCGGGCCGGCATGGCCGATGTGAAGGTGTGCCAGACGTTCGCGTCCTGGAGCCGCGTGTACATGCCGAAGTACGCGTTGGCGATGTCGAGCAATGGCGTCTGGAGCGCGAACCGGGCCAGGACGTCGTTCTGGGGCGTGAGCGTGACCGGCGTCGGCTCGAGGTAGTAGATGAAGCTCTTGCCCGGCCCCTCGACGTCGGCGGCCCGCCGAGCCTCCTCGATGTCGGCCGCCCGCTCTTCGGCCCGCCGGTCGGCGTACTCGAGGAGCTCCTTCCACACGGCCTGGTCCTCCAGGAGCGCGTCGACGCTGGTGATGGCGGCGCCGTCCCGGTTCAGCGAATCGACGACTCGCTTGGCCTCGGCGGACAGCCGCCGGGGGCGCATCCGGTAGCCGAGGGTGGGGCCGAGGTTCTTCCCGTACCGCCACTTCAGCGCGGGCACCGTGCCCCAGACGGGGGGCTTCCCACCCGTGTCACGTGTCACGTCCACTGCCATCTCAGATCCCCCTTCCGGGTACCGGATCCACCCGTCGAGCCCGCGAGCCCTCGAGGAAGGCCGCGAGCTTACACGCCATGACCAGCTCCGTCCGGGCCATGGACTCCGCCGTGGCGCCGCCCAGGTGCGGCGTCACGATGACGTTCTCGTGCTCCCCGGCGTACTCGAGGAGCGGGCTCCGACGCCTGCGTTCCTCGTCCCGCTCACCGGCGATCACGTCCACCGCCGCGCCGGCCACCCGCCCCGACGCGAGCGCCGCCACCAGCGCGGCCTCGTCGAGGACCTCGCCCCGGGACGTGTTCACCACCACCGCCCCCGGCGGCAGCATGGCCAGCTCGGGGGCCCCGATCAGCCCCGCCGTGCCGGCGCGGAGCGGCACGTGCACGGTCAGCACGTCGGCTCGGGACAGCGCGGCGGGGAGCCCGTCCGCCCGGGCCACGCCGTCCGGCCAGTCGACCGCGTGGGGGTCGTGGCCCGCCACGTCCATGCCGAAGGCCAGGCCGTATCCCGCCACCTGCCGGCCCACACGGCCCAGCCCCACGATGCACAGCCGCTTCCCGGCCAGCTCGCGGCCCCGGAACCGGTCCCGGTCCCACCGCCCTGCGCGGACCGACGCGAACGCCGCCGGAATCCTCCGCACCAGGGCGAGCAGCAACGCCCACGTGTGCTCCGCCGTGGCATGGACGGTCCGCAGGAGCTCCGTCTCTCCCCGGAGGGTGAGCACCTCGACGCCCCGGGCCGCCGCGTGCTCCACGTCGACGTGGTCGAGGCCCGTCGTGGCGGTCACGACGGCCCGCAGCCGCGGCGCCGCGTCGAGGACCTCACGGTCCACGTTGTGCCCGAGGCGGACGATCAGGACGTCGACGTCGGGCATGGCCGCGATGAGCTCGGCCCGGGACAGCGGCCCGTCGACGACCTCGCCCACCCTGCCCAACTCGGCCCGGGCCTCGTCGCTGTACCCCTCGGGCTCCGCGTTCAGGATCCGGGTCACGCCAGGTCCGCCTCGACCAGGACGTGGTCGGCCTCCACCGGGCGCGCCAGCCGCCGCCCCACCACCTCGTCGATCCGCGACGCCGGGATGCCGGTGCCGGGCTTCTTCATGGCCAGATGGCCCCGCTCGAGCACCGTGTCGGCGGGAAGCTCGGTCCGCACGACGACGCTCTTGGTGAACGTGGCCCGGACCGGTTCCAGCTCCCGCGCCACGGCGTCCTTGTCCACGGGGTTGGCCCGGGCCCCTTCCACGAACCGCACCCCCTCCACCAGCGTCCGGAGCTCCTCCGGCGTCAGCGACGACGGCACGTCGGGCCCGAAGGCGCGGCGGGACATGGCCACGTGCACTTCCAGGACGTCGATGCCGAGCGCGGCCGCCGCCAGGCCGGCGAAGATCGTCCCCGAGTGATCCGACAGGCCGACGCCGCACCCGTACCGCTCCCGGAACAGGGGGATCAGGTTCAGGCCGAGCCGATCGGGCGGCGTCGGGTACATCGACGTGCACTGGAGGACGGTGAGCTCGAGCCCGGCGTTCCGGACCCGCTCCACCGCCCGGTCGATCTCCGCCATCGTGCTCATGCCCGTGGACAGGAACACGGGGAGGCCCGTGGAGGCGATCCGCTCGAACAGGGCCGGGTTCGTGACCTCGCCGGACGCGACCTTCCACGCGGCCACGCCGACCCTCGCCAGCAGCTCCACCGCTTCCAGCGAGAACGGCGACGACAGGAAGGCCAGCCCCCGCTCCCGCGCGTGGCCGGCCAGGCCCTGCCACTGCTCCTCGCTGAACTCCATCCGCTTCCAGTAGTCGTACCGGGTGGCGTCCTGGCGGCTGAACGGCACCCGCCAGGGCTCGGCGGGCGTGCTCTCGGCCTCGGCGATGTGGGTCTGGAACTTCACCGCGCCGGCGCCGGCGTCGGCGACGGCGTCGACGAAGGCGTGCGCGGCGCCCAGGCTGCCGTCGTGCGCCTGGGCCACCTCGCCGACGATCAGGCACCGGCCCGGCACGGCGCTCACCGGCCCGCTCCCACCACGGCGCGATGCAGGTCCCGGACCCCGTCCAGGACCCGCCGGTCGCCCCGATACGTCACGGCGAGGTCGCGCAGGTAGAACCGCTCGACCAGGGCGAACAGCTCGTCGCGGGGCAGCGTGAAGAAGACCTCGACGTATCGTTCCGTCCGGTCCCCGATCTCCTCCGGCAGGAACCGGGCGTTCCACGCGCCCATGCCCATGGCCATGTGGTCGTACCGCCGGTAGTTCTCGACCTGCGAGCGGTACCGGCGCAGGAGGTCGAGCTTGCGCTCGGCCACCTCGGTGACGTCCACGTAGCCGTTCGGGTACAGCGTGTTGTGCACCTGGTACCCCCACACCTCGAACGGGGGGAGCCCGAATTTCCGGTGGGCCAGGTACAGCAGGTGCGTGGCCAGCCGGTGCTTCGGCGGCCAGTCAAGCAGCCACGGCATGGCCACCACCGCCGGGCGGAGCTCTGCGAGCAGCCCGGCCAGCCGTTCCAGGTCGCCCGCCGTCGGGGCCGGGTCCACGTTCGAGATGCCCAGGGTGTGCATCGCCGCCCCCAGCTCGGCGCACACTTCCTTCGCCTCCGCGTCGCGGACCTCGACGCTCGCGTCGGCCCCCTGCGGGAAGTTGGGCTGGGCCCCGTCGGTCACGAACAGGACGTCCAGCTTCGCGCCCCCGCGGGACGCGAGGAGCATGGTGCCGCCGGCGCCGATCGTCTCGTCGTCCTGGTGCGGGGCGATGGCCAGCAGCGACGGCACCGTCTCCACGGGCAGCGGCAGGGGCCGGAGGTCGCGCCGGAAGAACTCCGTCCCCAGCACGCCCGCGGCCAGGTCGACGTCGGTGATCCCGTCCCACTTCGCCACCAGGAACCGGTACGGCCCCCGGGCGGCCCGCAGGGCCAGCAGCGCGTCCATCCGGGCGGTGAACCGGGAGACGACCGAGCGTTTCATGCCGGGATCTCCCACGGGGTGATGTCGAGGCCGGTCAGCTCCGCAAGGTCCCGGTTGTGCGGTGCGTAGAACCGGTCGAGCGCCGCGCGCACGTCCGGGCCCATCGGCGGGTAGCCGCCCCGGCCGGCGTTCGCCCGCATGATGGCCTGGCCCGCTCGCTTCCACCCCCGCCGGACCAACATCCGGCCCGCGGCCTGCACCGTGAGGCTGCGGGGGGAATGGGTCACGTTCCGCTGCTCCCCCACCCGGGTGAACGGATACGCGGGGTCCACCTCGAGGAACTCACAGACCCGGGCCAGGACTTTCAAGGGGTCCCGGGTGTAGTCCTCGTACGTCAGGAACAGCATGTCCTCGAGGGGGAAGAACTCCAGGTACCGGCGCACCTGCGTCGCGTACAGCCCCCAGGCGATCCACTCCAGCCCCGATCCCCGGATCGAGCCGTCGGGGAGCACCCCCACCCGCCGGGCGAACGAGTGCCGCTCCATGCCCTTCGCCGCGCGGAACCAGTAGTGGGAGTGGGCCCGCTCCGTGGGGTTCCGGAGGATCCAGACCAGCCGGACGCCCGGCACCGTCGCGGCGATCCGCTCCGGCGCCCGCTCGGTGTGGCCGTAGTCCGGCGTCTTCTCCCCGACCGCCCGCTCCCCACCGTGCCCGGCGAACAGGCCCTCGTACCACCCCACGCCCTGCGCATACCGCTCGTCGGCGTCGAAGAAGTGGGGCTCACCCGTCGGGAGGAACACGTCGGGGTGCTCGCGGAGGCAGTGCGCCAGCGACGACGTCCCGCCCTTCTGCGCGCCGACGATGAGAAAGTTCGGGAGCGTCACGGGCCCTCCCCGGTCCGCCACACGGCCAGAGACCGGCCCAGCATCCGCTCCAGCTCGGCCACGTGCGGCGCGTACCCGGCTCCGAGCATGGCCCGCGTCTCCGGCCGCATGGGGACGGTCTGGGCGGGCCTGCGGAACGGCATCTCCGCGTAATGCAGGACCCGGCGCTTCTTCTCCACGCGCTCGTCCACCCGTTCGCTGCTGGACCGCAGGACTCGCTCCGCGACCCGCTTGGCCCCCTTCCGGTACGCGCCCTCGAGCCGGCTCACGCCCGGCAGGCCGGCCCACCGGCGCGGCACCATCGTCCAGTTCTCGTTGTGCCGGGACCCCGCCCCCTCCAGCCCGCGATCCGGGTCGACGTCGAGGAAGCCGTAGACGCTCCGCAGCGCGGTGACGGGGTCGGCCATCGCCTCCTCCAGGACCACCACCATGACGCGGTCGCGCTCGACGGCTTCCAGGAACGAGGACAGGCTCTCGTCGTAGTGGCCCCGCCGCCGGTAGGACAGGTGGTACCGGGCGTAGTCGCTCCGGTCGGCCCGGCGGTCCTCCGCGTCGAGGGCCTCCTCGAACGACAGGTCCTCCCGTCCCTTTCCCACCTCGTTCCAGTAGTGCGACCAGGCCCGGTCGACCGGATGGCGGAGGGTCGCGATGAACCGCCCGTGGGGGAGGAACCGGGCCACACGCCGGTGCGACGGGCGCCAGAACAGGATGTCGGCGCACTTCTCCCCGACGGCGGCTCGATCGCCCGCGCCGGCGAACCGTCCGATGTAGTCCTCGGGGTCGTGGGTGCGCTCCCACCCTTCCCCGTCGACCGGCCCGTCGAGCCACGTGGTCCGGCCGACCAGCTCCTCCTCGACGAAGTAGGCGGTGTCCGTCTGGGGGTACAGCCAGACGTCCGGGTGCCCGGCCATCCACCGGTACAGGGACGTGGTCCCGGCCCGTCGCTCTCCCACGATCAGGAAGTTCGGCTTCGTCACTCGGCTCACCCGTCCGTCGCTGCGGCCACCGGCGGGGCCACGCCCAGCCCCTCCAGGACCGCCCGGTACCGCTCTCGTTGGGACTCCAGCCTGAACTCGCGCTCGAAGGTGGCCCGGGCGGCGCGCCCCAACCGGACCCGCTCGTCGGGGCGCTCGATCAGGCCCCCGACGGCGTCCGGGAACTCGTCGACCGACCGCACCAGCACGCAGTTGTCGCCTCCCTGGAGCTCCGGCATCCCGCCCACCGCGGCCTCGGTGGCGACGACCGCCTGGGCCCGGGAGAACAGCAGCGGCACCTTCGACCGCAGCCCGGTCGGGAACTCGTAGGGGATGATCGACACGTCGAACGGGCGCATGGCCTCTCCCAGGTCCTGCACGAACCCCGGGCACAAAGCGCCCGCGGCTTCCAGCTTGCGCCGGACCTCCGGCCTGGCTCGCCGGAGGTCGCCCACCACCCACAGCGGCGCCTCGGCCCCGGCGGCGTCCAGGCGCCCGCGCAGCGCGGGGTGGGCCCGGTCCAGGTACGCCTCCATCCCCAGCCAGTTCGACGTCGTCTCCAGGCTCCCGAAGTGCACGATCCGGGGGGGCCCGGGGGGCGGGCTGGGGTCCGTCTCCCCCAGCTCGTCGGGGTAGCCCTGCGGGATGACGTGGACGGCCCGCGCGCCGAACGCGCGCATGTCCTCGGCCTGGAGCGTCGACCCCGTGACGGCCGTGGTGGAGGCCCCCAGGAAGTCCACGTCGGCCCGCCGAAGGGTCCAGCTCGTCCACCGCGTGACCGCGCGGCCCTTCCATCCGGCCCCCCGGTCCCGCAGGCGGACCAGGCGGAACCTCCAGTCCGTGAGCGTCGCCGACCACGGCACCGTGGGCCCCGCCCGGCCGACGATCCATCCACTCAGCGGCCCGACCGACCACACCAGTTCGGGAGCCAGGGCCCCGAAGCGCTCGCGGACCACACCGGCCAGCCGGACCACCTCGGGCTCCGCGGCGGCGGCCGGATCACGGACCGAGCGGACCACCCTCGCCACGAGCCGGTGGGTCCGCCGCGTCCCCGTGTAGTCGACGTCCACCCACGAGGCGGCCCGGGCTCGGATGTCGGCCGTCTCGCCGGTCCTGGCCGACTCGTGCGCCGCCACGTCCGGGCGGGCCGTGTTCGACAGGAACCGGACCACGTGCAGCTCCAGGCCCAACGCGGCCAGCGACGCGAAGTCCATGGCCGTACGGCTCGCCGCCCCCGAGTACGAGAACGACGGCGGATGGTTCTGGAACACGAACAAGCATTTCACCGGCTCGGGCTGGCCTCGCGCGAGGAGGGCGCGTACCCCAGCCTGGACATGAGGTCGGAGCAGATCTCCTCGACCTCGTCGATCTCCTGGGGCGAGAGGATCTCCCGCCACCGGTTCACCCTGGACCGGTCCGTCCTCGTCCGGACGTGTCCGGCGATGGGGTCGACCGACTCCCCCAGGAACGCGAGGACCCGCCCGAACTCCGACACCGGGTCCGCCACCAGCGCCTCGTACCGCACGCTCGTACACCGCCCGCCGGCCGCGGCCGCCTCCTTCGCGAGCGCCACCTCGACCATGTCCCGCCACAGCCGCGCCGCGGCCGGCGCCGAGCGCTGGTTCATCTTCCCGAGCGCCTCGATCACCGACGCCACCACCGCCCGGGGGTCCCGGTAGATGTGGACGATCTGCGACCGCGGGAAGCACGCCAGGAGCCAGTTCATCGCATACAAGTTGGGGGGGGTCTTCTCGAGCACCCGGCTCTTGCCCGTCTTCTCCAGGAACGCCCCGAGCCATCCCCCCAGGAAGTCGCGGCCCAGGCGGGCCTTCTCCTGCGGCTCCAGGTCCGGGCCGCTCTCCATCCACTCGAAGAAGAACGGGATGAAGTCGGCCTCCCGGGGGAAGTGGGCGATGGCGGGGTGCCGCCCGAGCGACTCGGCCAGGAACGTCGTCCCGGACCGCGCCGCCCCGACCACGAAGATCGGCGCGTCGTCCCGCCTAGACGACGGCACCGGGGACCCCCCGCGCCGACGGCTCGTCCCGGGGAAGCCGGGGCGGCACGATGTCGCGGACCTGGCGCCGGCCGATCATCCGGAGCAGGATCATCTCCCCCGCCGCGATCTGCACGATCCGGTGCCGGGCGGCCTCGGGGACGCCGGCCACGGTTCCCGTCACCGGAAACGACAGCGGGACGGTGGGACCGCCGGCCTCCATGCCGAACCGGCGCGTCACCGCGTCGAGGGAGCCGCCCAGCTCGACGATCGAGCGCCAGCTGAGCACGGCGTGGGCCGGCTTGAGGTCCACGCCGAGCACGAGCGCGTCGCCCTCCGCCACCATCACGTCGTCGCGCGAGGACACCAGTGGGTCGCGGGCAACCACCACGTAGCGCTGGGGGGACCCCAGCCCGACCTGGAGCCATTCCCGCACGGCCGTCACCCACCGCCACGCCAGCTCCGCGGGGGTGGGGGCGTCGGGCGAGCCGGCGAGCTCCGCGTACTCCGTGAGCGGGTTGCGGACCACGTGCACGAACAGCGCCTCCGGCATCAGCTCGGGCAGCAGGTGGGGCACGTTCGTGACCTCGTACTCGGTGCCGGCCTCGTACTCGAGGACGGCGACGCCGGCGCCTCCCGTGTCGAGGAGCCGGGCCAGGAGCCGCCGCGCGTGCCACCCGGCGGTCTGGTTCACCTCCTGCTCCAGCACCCGGCCCACCTGCCGGTTGAAGTCGGGGAACCACCGGCACAGGCCGGGCACGAACTCGAGGCCGTGCATGCGCCGCATCCGGCCGGAGGCCGCCAGCGCCGCGGCGACCCGGTCCCGCCCCGAGGCGGCCGACCCCATGACGACGACGGCCGGCGGCACCCGGAAGCGGGCCTCCCGCCGGTCGCGGGCGGTGGCCCGGGTCCACGCGGCGGCCGTCCCGGCCACGCCCCGGATCCCGCGCGGCGGCCCGCTTCCACGGCGGGAGTGGCGGTAGGGGCCGTTCTCCCCGGCGCCCACGGCTACGCAGGCTCCAGCAGATCGGTGTCCCGGCTCTCTGCCAGCCAGTCGGAGAGCCGCTTGATCGACGAGGCGCCCTCGAACTCCTCGAGTGTGCGCGGCGTGAACCGGATGTTGTCGTGGACCGCGCTGACCGCCTCGTTCAGCCGCTTCAGCTCCATCGGCGCGACGTCCTCGAGCGAGAACTGCCGGCGCTGCATGAGGGCCAGGAAGTGGCGCCGGGCAAGCTCGCGGGCCTCCGGCGCGAGCGGCGGGAGGCGGTCGATCTCCCGGAGCACCCGGAAGTAGTCGTCCCGTGTCGCCGGTTCGACGGTGAACCCCCGTCCGTCGTATCGCCCCGTCCCGGCCACGACCGCCGGCACCCCGTGGGCGGGGAACTCGAACCCCACCGTGCCGTGCACGGTGAGCACGGCGTCGATCACCGGGAACAGCGACCTCGTGCTGATGTCCGTGGTCGACCGGAGGATCCGCACGTGCTCGGGGAGCGGCATCAGCGAGCGGAGGAGCACCATCTCGGACTCCTCGGCCTTTCCGGCCCGCTGGAGCTTGAACGCGTTGTACGGATGGAGCTTCACCACCCAGTTCACGTGAGGGCACTCCCGGGCCACGAACTTCACGGTCTCGTACAGCCAGTCCTCATAGTCGTCGAACAGGCAGGTCCCCCAGAAGAAGGCCTGGTCCCATGCGATGTGCGAGAAGATCACCGCCGTCTTCTTCGCCGGATCCAGGCCCAGCTGCGCCCGGACCTCCTGCGGCGACTTCTCGACCTTCCCGGTCATGAGCCGGCGGCGGTCGTCGGTGGAATCGGCCCGGTACCGTCCGGCGAAGACCCGCTCCACCTCGGCGTCCTGCTCGGGCGTCCACGGCTCGGCCCGGACCTGGTCCCACGTCGAGGGCGCGAGCGAGAACACGTGGCCGGACAAGGTGTCCGGCGAGTAGCGCTTCAGGATCCAGGTCCCCTTGCGCTGGCCCTGCTCGTAGATCACGCAGTCGATCCCCCTGCGCAGGGCCACCTCGAACAGCTCCGCGTTCGGGATGTAGCCGGGGTCCCGGATCAGCAGCTTCCGGATGGGCAGCTCGTCGAACAGCCGCTCCGCGACCACCACGCTCTCCACGGCCCGGCCCAGCTGGGCGCACAGGAGGGCCACCGTGTCGGGGTCGTCGAGGTCGAGGCGCCCCGTGATGAGCTTGCGGCAGGTCACCGACAGGGCGTGCTTGCCCACCTGGACGTCGTGGAACCGGGCGCCGATGAGCTCGGCCACCGTGGGCCGCTCGGGCAGGAGCGACGAAACGATGGACTCCAGCTCGGCGGCCGGAGGGCCGGCGCGTCGCACATGCTCCCGCCAGGTCACCAGCCGGTCGATGCCGAACATGCCGAGGTACTCCCGGGCGTAGCGCGCGCTGGCCCACGTGAAGACGACCGGCGTGTACCCCCGCAGCTGCATGGCCTTGCCGAACAGCGAGTGGACCTTGGCCTGGAGCGGCACGTTCGTGAAGCTCACGATCCCGAACAGCCGGTCGGGATCGGCCCGGTCCACGCCTTCCGTGCCCCACCCGGCGACCTCACTTCGGGTCCGCCGGAGGTCGGCCCGGATCTCGCCGTCCCGCCGCCACCGCCGGAGGCGGTCGAGCCTGCCCGTCGCGGGCCGCCCGGCGCCCCGGGCGACCGGCCCGGCCACGGGGGCCGACCGCGCCTTCACGGCGTCACCTCCGGGAGCGGTTCCGGGATGCCCGACGTCGTCGGCGACACCGGCTCCCACTCGTACTGATCGAACCGGAACCGCCCGACGACCCACTTCCGCCGCCAGGCGATCGAGTCGTCCACGGAGAGCAGGCCCTCGATGGAGAACTGCACGGCCTCCCGAACGAGGTCCTGCCGCTGGCCGTCGGCGAACAGGTGCAGCGTGATCGCGTACGCGCCCCGGCGGAGGTAGTTCGGGTCGATCCGGACGCTGGCCCGGTACGAGCCCGGCTCGAACCGCCCCTCGTACTCGGGGGACGGAAGGGTGAAAAGGTGCCCGTACACCTCCGCGGTGGCGACGCCGCACCCCACCTGGAGCTCGGAGACCTCTCGACCCAGCTGGAACCCGAACTCCACGGTGATGGGACGCCCTTCCAGGAAGCTCCCGGTCTGCTGCCCGTCCTCGTCGGCGGTCCGGACCCACGTGAACCGCGCCGAGTCCCGGTCCTGCTTCAGCTGACGCTCCCGAGTTCGCACGTCGGCGAAGCCGTCACCCGGCACCGAGCCGCCCGACTTCGCGATGTACGCGGCGACCATGGTCTCGGCGTCGCCCGACTGGATGATCCGCCCACCCTCCAACCAGTGGACGTGCCGGCACAGGTTCGAGACGGCCTGCATGTTGTGGCTGACGAACAGCACCGTGCGCCCCTCGGAGGCCACGCCGCCCATCTTGCCCAGGCACTTCTTCTGGAACGCGACGTCGCCGACCGCGAGGACCTCGTCGATGATGAGGACCTCGGGCTCCAGGTGCGCGGCCACGGCGAACGCCAGCCGCACGTACATCCCGCTCGAGTAGTACTTGACCGGCGTGTCGATGAACTTCTCGATCTCGGAGAACGCCACGATCTCGTCGAACTTCCGCCCGATCTCCCGGCGGGCCATCCCCAGGATCGCGCCGTTCAGGAAGATGTTCTCCCGCCCGGTGAGCTCGGGGTGGAAGCCGGTGCCCACCTCCAGCAGCGCCCCGACGCGACCGCGGATCTCCGCGAACCCCTCGGTGGGCTCGGTGATCCGGGCCAGGAGCTTGAGCAGCGTGGACTTCCCGACCCCGTTCTGGCCGATGAACCCCACGATCTCGCCGGCCGGGACGTCGAAGGACACGTCTCGGAGGGCCCAGATGTGGCCCTTCCCGTACTTCAGCAGCACCTCGCCGGTGGGGTCGTCCAGCTCGTCGCCGGATCCGTTGCCGCCCCGGAACGGCCTCGATGCGACGTCCATGATGGTGTCCCGGAGGGTGCGGTACGTCGTGAACCGCTGCCCGATCTGGTAGCGCTTCGAGAGTCCCCGTGCGTGGACCGCGAGATCGCTCATCTACACCATGTCCGCGAAGGTTCGTTCCTGGTGTCCGAAATACGTGGCCCCCACAACCAGCATGAGCAGGGCCACCCCGCACGAGAGCACGAGCATCAGCCCAGGAGGGTCGCCGCTGAAGCAGGGCGGGCCCGTGTAGGGGTTGGGGAGAGGGGATGGACAGCTTGGCAGGCCCTGGAACAGCGCCCACCGGAACCCCGAGATGACGCCCGTCAACGGATTCAGCCCGAACAGCGTCCGGAGCGTTTCGCTCTTGATCAGGGTGCTCCCGTAGACCACGGGTGACGCGAAGAGCCAGAACTGCACGATGAACGGAACCGTGTACCCGATGTCCCGGTACTTCACGTTGAGCGCCGACAGGAACAGCCCCGCGCCCAGCGCGGTGATCAGGGCCAGCAATAGCAGGGGCAGGAGCAGGAATGCCGTGGGCGCCGGGGCCACCTTGTAGTACGCGAACATGGCGAGCAGCACGCTGAACGCGATGCCGAAGTCGGCCAGCGGCGTGAGTACCGAGCCGAGCGGGATGGCCAGTCGGGGGAGGTACACCTTCCGCAGGATCTGGCTCTGCCCCACCAGGCTGACCGACGACGTCCCCAGGGCGGTCGAGAAGTAGGTCCACGGCAGCAGGGCGGCGTAGCTGAACAGCGGATACGGCACGCCCTCCGACGAGATGCCGGCCAGCTTCCCGAAGAACAGGCTGAACACGACCATCAGGAAGAACGGCTGGATGATGGCCCACGCCGCGCCCAGCAGTGTCTGCTTGTAGCGGACCTTCAGGTCCCGCCACACGAAGAAGTACAGGAGCTCGCGGGAACGCCACAGCTCGCCGAGCTTGAGGGAGAACCACCGGCGGGTCGGCTCGATGCGGACGACGTGGGGGATGGGGCGGCCACCATGGAGCGCGACCTCTTCGGCGCTCGGGGGCGCCGCCC
>Ga0137368_10000284_pt1 | contig 45549 bp, 39 predicted proteins | sample SagtaG_13_FD_104917 | JGI IMG/M metagenome (GOLD analysis project Ga0137368, IMG submission 104917) | Vadose zone soil microbial communities from Sagehorn Ranch, Mendocino, California, USA - Sage1_L_100_16 metaG | ecosystem: Environmental > Terrestrial > Soil > Vadose zone | place: USA...
AAGGGTTCAAGGGTTCAAGGGTTCGAGCGTTCAAGGGTTCGAGCGTTCAAGGGTTCGAAGGTTCGAGGGTTCGAGGGTTCGAGGGTTCTAGCGTATTTCGACAGTTAGGTATGGCTTCATCTATATTATCGAGTCGCGTGGCGGGGCAACGTTCGAGCTGATCGTCACGTTCTGGAGGCCGCCAGGTGATCTACGTATCTGCTCAACGCGGTGACGACACGAACACTGGCACTGTCACGGCGCCGTTCCGAGAGATAACCAAAGCTATTGCAGCAAGCGCGGCGGGAGACACGATCGTCGTGCTGGACAGCGGCGACTACGCGCAGTTCAGCGTCACCAAAAGCCTCACCATTGCGGCCGAGTGTAGTCACGCGGCAGTCTCGGCGCCGGCCGCCACGTACGGGAATACCGCCATCACCGTCAACGCCAGCGCGACAGACGTCGTCGTTCTCCGTGGCCTCACCATCAAGGGGACGGGCGGGACCGTTGGAGTTTCGCTCAGTATGGGACAGTCACTGCGGGTGGAGAACTGCACGATCAGCAATTTCGCCAGCACCCCGGGCGGAATCCCCGGGTACGGCATACAGGTCAGTCATGGCCTCTTGACCGTCAAGGACACCGTTCTACGTGACAACTCGAACGGCGTGTACTTCAGCGGCGGGTCGGACGTACGCGGCATCATTGACCAGTGCCGAATCGAGGGAGACGGCGCTCCTAACGGAATCGGAATACAGATCCCCTTTGGCGTACACGTGACCGTCAAGGGCAGCCTCATCAGCGGTTACGCAGATCAGGCGATCTACATCCGAGGGACGACCGGCTTTCCGATCGCGTTGATTACGGTCATTGACTCGACCATTACTCATAACCGAATCGGGATCTATTCGGACAAATTGGGGCAAGTCCATCTCGTGTACTCCACGGTCACGTTGAACAGCACGGGACTGTTCACATTGAACGGTGGCGTGATTTACACGGCCGGCAACAACGCCATCATCGGGAATCTCGTTGCGAACATGGACGCAAGCGCGAACGTCTTATTCTTCAAATCGGACAAGACCGTTTAGCTCGATCGGGTGGCGAGCTATGGTGGACGGCCGCGGGGACGCTCAGCGGTTTCCCTCGCGGAACGCGCGCGGCCCCGCTTTTGATCTACGACGCGGCGAAGCCCGCTACTCGAACCTGAGGGCCTCGATCGGATCCAACGCTGCCGCTTTGCGCGCCGGATAGAACCCGAAGAACACACCCGTCGCCGCGGCAACGCCAAACGACAGCAGGACGGAATTCAGCGTGACGAGCGTCGACCACTGCATCACCCGGTTGACGCCGTACGAGAAGCCGATGCCGAGCACAATCCCGATGGCGCCGCCGGCCAGGCTCAGCACGATGGACTCGACGAGAAACTGCGTCAGCACGTCGAGATCGCGCGCGCCAACCGAGAGACGCAGGCCGATCTCCCGCGTTCGCTCGGTCACCGACACGAGCATGATGTTCATGATGCCGATGCCGCCGACGATGAGCGACACTGCTGCAATGCCGGCAAGCAAATAGGTCATCGTGTTGGTGGTCGACGTCAACATCGACGTGATCTCCGCTTGCGTGCGCACCATGAAGTCATCGTCCTGGCCGTCGGCAATCCGATGGCGCGCTCGCAGCACGGCGGAGATTTGCTGCGAGATCTCGTCCAGCGAGACGCCGTCCTCCGCCGACACGGTGATGCCCGTCACGTGCTGGACGCCGAGGAGCTTCCGTTGCACCGTGGTGAACGGGACAATCACCGTGTCGTCTTGATCGGGACCCACGGCGGCCTGGCCTTTCGTCGTGAGGACCCCGATCACGCGGAACGGCTGGTTGTTGATACGTACGGTGGACCCTACCGGATCGGTTCCAGGCCCGAACAACTGATCGCGCGTAACTGATCCGAGCACGGCGAGCTTCGCCGCACTCGCGACGTCCTGCGCCGTGAAGAAGCTGCCGGCTTCGAGCGGCCACGAACGAATCGCCACGAGCTGCTCGCTCGCCCCCTGCACCTGTGTGTTCCAGTTCGCCGCTTCCCCGATGATCTGTGTCCTCGTGTTCAGCGTGGGCGAGATGTACCGAATTCCCGGCACTTCCCGCTTGAGCGCCTCCGCATCGTCTGCCGTGAGCGTCGTGACCGCGCCTTGTCCCTGGCGCACAGGCCCGAAGCCGCCGGATCCGGCGTTGACCATGACGATGTTCGACCCGGCGCTCTTGATTTGGTTCTCGATAGAGGTGCGCGCGCCGGTGCCGATGGCGACCATGACGATCACCGCGGCCACGCCGATGATCATGCCGAGGGCGGTCAACGCGGTGCGCATCGCATTGCGTCGCAGAGCCTTCACGGCCACGACAAACGTCATCAGGAATGACATTGATTGCTCCTACGCCACTTCTTCGGCGGCGTCGCCTTCGTCGTCGAGGCGCGTCAGCTCCGCTGACGCGCGACGCGACGTCGCCACCGCGTTGTCGCTGCGAACGCGGCCATCACGAAACGCCACGATCCGTGAACCGTACTCCGCGATGTCGCGCTCGTGCGTGACTAGCACGATGGTCAGGCCGCGCTCTTCGCTGAGACGCTGGAAGATGCCCATCACCTCGATGCTGGTCCGGGTGTCGAGGTTGCCGGTCGGCTCGTCGGCGAGGAGCAGCTTCGGGTTGTTCACGAGCGCGCGCGCAATGGCCACGCGCTGCTGCTGCCCTCCTGACAGTTGATTCGGATGATGGCCGAGCCGGTCTCCGAGTCCCACGGCGCGAAGCGCTTCGGCCGCACGATGCCGGCGTTCTTTCGCGTGTGTGTTGCCGGCGTAGAGAAGCGGCAATTCCACGTTCTCCAGGGCCGTCGTTCGAGGCAGCAAATTGAACCCCTGAAACACGAAGCCGATCTCGGTATTTCGCACGCGCGCCAGCTCGCGTTTGCTGAGTGACGACACGTTCCGTCCGTTAAACAAGTACGTGCCCGACGTGGGGCGATCGAGACACCCGAGCAGATGCATGAACGTCGACTTGCCCGAACCTGAGGGTCCCGTCAGCGCGACGAACTCTCCTATCCGCACGTCGAGCGAGACGCCTCTCAGCGCACGCACCTGCATCTCTCCGAGGTCGTACGTTTTCGTCAGGTCTTGCACGGAAATCAGCGGCGCCGACGTCTGCGCGCTCATCGGCCCGCTCCCTGCGCGCGGCCCGTGCCTCCCTGACGAGTGGCGCCGCCGGTACCCCCGCCCGGGCGACGGCCGCCAAACGGCAAAAGCGGAGACGAGGTGCTTTGACGCGCGGCCGCGTTCGCAGACGCGACGCCGGTAATCACTTGTGTGCTCTCGGTCAGCTCGCCGTCGACAATGGCGGTCACCGTGCCGTCGCTGACGCCGGTCCGCACGCGCACGGGATGCAGCTGACCGTTCTGCAACGTCCACACTCGCGCGATCGATTCATCGCGGCCACGCCCTTCGCGTGACGGCCTGTTCGGCCGCGCCGCGTCAGCCGTTCCAGCGTCATTTGGACGCGGCTGCGCGCTGCGCGCGATCTGCGGGAGCATCTCCTCGGTCGGCCGGAACCGCAGCGCCGCGTTCGGCACGCGTACGACGTTGTCGGCTCGCGCGACTTCAACGGTGACGTTGGCGGTCATGCCGGGTTTCAGTTTCAACTCGGGGTTGGGCACATCGATGATGGTCACGTAGCTGACGACGTTCTGCGCGACCACTGGATCGAGGCGCACCTGCGACACCATTCCGTGGAACGTGTCCTTTGGATACGCATCCACCCGGAACGTCACGCGCTGACCGGCCTTGATCTGGCCGATATCGGCCTCGTCGATGCTCGCGTTCACTTGCATCCGCGTGAGATCCTTGGCGATCTCGAAGAGCGTCGGCGCCGACATGCTCGCCGCGACCGTCTGTCCGACATCCACGCTGCGCGAGATGACGATACCGTCGACGGGGGCCGTGATGATGGTGTGACTCAGGTTGACGCGATTCTGGTTGAGCGACGCGACTGCCTGCGTCACCTGTGCCTGCGCCGCTTTGAGTGATGCCTCGGCCTGCCGGGCTGCCGTTTCCGCGGCCTCCTGATCGGCTGCCGGAATGAGCCCCCTGGCAAACAGCTCGTGCGCGCGGCGCAGCTTGTTCTGTGTGTCGTCCACGTCGATTCGCGCGCGCTCCACGTCTGATTGGAGCCGAACAACAGTGGCTTGCGCCTGCTCCACCTGCGCCTGGACCACAGACGGATCGAGTCGTGCGATCACTTCCCCTTTATGCACTTGCGAGTTGAAGTCGGCGCCGAGTGATTGGATGGTGCCTGAAAACTGGGTCCCCACCTGGACGGTGGTCACCGCCTGGAGCTTACCTGTTGCTTCGACGGTCTCGACGACGTCGCCGCGTGACGCGGCGGCGGTCACGAACTGAGGCATCTTGTCGCCGGCTGCCTTGCGGTAATACGCCGCGACAGAAGCCGAAACCACCGTGACGGCAAGCAGGACCAGGAGTACGCGTTTCTTCATGACTTATTAAACGAACCGGACGTGGCGCAGCGGTGACCAAGGCGTGACAAATCGATGGCAGCGGCTGCCACGGATTTGTCACAGCTGCGCCATCGGCGAATCACGGTTTTCCGGTGAAATCAACGCGATGCCACAGCTCGACCACGGGGATACACTGGCCACCAGCGTCACGATGGACCGCGTCACGGACGACAAGCCGAAAGTGCTCGTGATTGAAGACGAGCGGAATATCCGCGAGCTCGTCAAACTGCATCTCGATCTCGAAAACCTGTCCACGGTGGAGGCGGACGACGGAACGAGTGGTCTTGCGCTCGCGCGCTCGCAGGAATTCGATCTCATCGTTCTCGACCTGATGCTCCCCGGCATCGATGGCGTGACGCTCTGCCGCGCGATCAGAAGAGATTCCGCAAATGTCGACACACCCATCCTGATGCTCACCGCACGGCGAGAGGAGTCGGACAAGGTGGTCGGTCTCGATAGCGGCGCCGACGACTACCTCACGAAACCGTTCGGTATCCGTGAGCTGATGGCGCGCGTTCGTGCGCTGCTTCGAAGGCGCGTAACGGCGGCCGCGCCGCAGGAAGGAAGCGCAATTGTTCGCTACAAACACATCACGCTCGATCCGGCCAAACGCACGGTGAAGGCCGGCGACCGGCATGTCGACTTGACCTGGCACGAGTTTCAGCTGGTCCAGGTGTTGCTCTCGAATCCAGGAATCGTCTTCAGCCGCGATGCCCTTCTTCGCAAAGTGTGGAAGGACGAGACGCATGTCACGGACCGCAGTGTCGACACGCTCGTGAAGCGGGTGCGGCGCAAGATTGAAGACGATCCGGCAAACCCCACCGTGATTCTCACGGTCTGGGGATCTGGTTACAAGGTCGCCGATGTCGCCTGAAAGCTCCTACACGAGCGTGCGGTGGTATCGAAGCCTGTATTGGCGCATCGCGCTGGGGCTGTTCGCCTTCCTCGCGCTGATGCTTGCGGCAGAGGCCGCGCTGATTCTGTGGACCTCCGATCGCATTGCCGGCTCCATGCCCGCACGTTCGCCGCGTCGTCTGGCGGTTCTCGTCGCATCAGATGTCGCCGCGGCAATTTCGGCATCTCCGACTCAGGACTTGCAGGAGTACGTCAGCGAGCAGTTCGGACACGTCTTTCAGCCCTTCATCGTGATCATGCGAGATGGACGCATCGCGTCGAATCACGCGGACGTATCAGACGCTCTGCGACAAGCGATTCCCGTTGAACGACAACGCTTGGAGGAGTTCGCGCGCGAGGTTGAGTCAGGGGGTGGCCTGCGACGGCCGTCTCGCGTGCTGCCGCCGGAGCGGCCGTGGGAAGGCGCGCTGATTCGTGTCGACGGCCACATCGCCGGCAGCGTTGCCGTGCTTGCGGGAGCGCCGCCGTTCTCGCGCATTGTCCGCGAGATGGGGCCGACGATCGCGCTCGTCGCCAGCGGCGTGTTGATCGTCGGCACCGCGTTGATCGCGCTGCTGGTCTTTGGTCCTCCGCGCCGGCGACTGGCTGAAGTGCAGTTGGCAACAGAACGGCTGGGCGCCGGGGATTTGTCGGCGCGAGCGCCGGAACGCGGCGGCGACGAAGTGATGGCCGTCGCGCGATCGTTCAACCGCATGGCCGACGAGCTCGCGAGCCGCGCACGCGCGCTCGAGGCATCAGACCGCGTCCGCCGGCAACTGTTGGCCGACGTGTCGCACGAGCTGCTCACGCCGCTTACCGCGATGCGCGGCTACCTCGAAACGCTGTCGATGCCTGAGCTGCAACTGAATGCGGCCACATGGGAGCGGTACCTGGGCATCATCAACGACGAAACCCATAGACTCGAACACATCGTCGGCGATTTGCTGGATCTCGCGCGGCTGGAAGGAGGGGGCGCGACGCTGCGCCGCGAGCCCGTCGCCGTCGAGGCTCTGTTCGATCGGGTCGGTGCTCGTCACGAGCGGGAAAGCACGGCGCGCGGAGTCCGCCTGGTCTCCCATGTCGGGGCTGGCGCAGAGTTCGTGATTGGCGATCCCGATCGTCTCGAACAAGCGCTGCAGAATCTTGCGGCCAACGCGCTGCGTCATACGCCTGACAACGGCGAGATCCGGCTGGAAGCGACGGTCGCCGGCGAACTCATTCATCTAAGCGTGCGCGATAGTGGTCCCGGCATCGCGTCCGAGCACCTGCCTCTGATATTCGATCGCTTCTACAAGGCCGACACGGCTCGCCGCGCAGCAGGCGGCAGCGGCTTGGGACTCTCCATCGTCAAAGCAATCGTCGAGCGGCACGGCGGGACGGTCGAAGCGCGCAACGATGGCGGCGCCGTGTTCGACATCGCCCTTCCGCGCACCAGGGCCGCATAACAAATATCGCGAACAGCGACCGTCACCTCCTGGAGCGAAAGAACTCCTGAATCAGCGATCGACATTCTTCTTCCAGCACGCCGCCCACGATTTCGAGACGATGATTGTGGCCAGGCAACTCGTGGCCGCGCACCGTTGATACGAGCGCGCCGCTCTTCGGCTCGGCCGCGCCGTACACGACAAGACCAATACGCGCGTGCACCATCGCGCCGACGCACATCAGGCACGGTTCGACGGTCACGTAGAGAGTGGCGCCGGTAAGCCGGTAGTTGCTCACCGTCTGCGCAGCGTCTCGAAGGGCGCCGATCTCGGCGTGGGCTGTGGGATCGACGGCGCTAATCGGCCGATTGCAGTCGCTGCCGATGACGACCTCGTCTGCGACTACGATGGCACCGATGGGCACTTCGCCAAGCTCACGCGCGCGCGCGGCCTCCACGAGCGCAAGGCGCATGGCGTCTTCAGGGCTTGCCACCCGGATGCGACGTTCGAAAGCGACTGGCATCAAACGTTATAGTGTCTTATTTGATAAACGTATGGCCGAAGACAAGATGCATGGTTTAGACGACAAGTGGCGTGACACGCTGACGCCTGAGCAATATCACGTGCTGCGCGAGCACGGCACCGAGCGGCCAGGCTCGAGCCCGCTGCTCGAGGAACACCGGGAAGGCATGTTTCGCTGTGCGGCCTGCGGCCAGGAGCTGTTTTCATCGGACACGAAGTACGAAAGCTGCACGGGCTGGCCAAGCTTTTTTCGTCCGGTTGAAGGCGCCGTCGGCACCAAGGTCGACGACAGTTTCTTGATGCGGCGCACCGAAGTGCATTGCAGCCGTTGCGGAGGCCATCTCGGGCATGTGTTTCCGGACGGTCCAGAGCCAACCGGCTTGCGCTTCTGCATGAACGGCGTCGCGTTGCAGTTCGAACCGAAAGAAGATGGCAAATAGGACTCGCTCGCCCTGCTGGCTCGCAGGACTCACTTCGTTCGCAGGGCTCGCCTTCGCCTCGTAGGACAGTGGCGGCGCTTTGCGGGCGCAGTCGGAACGTCAGCAGGGTTGCTCTGAGCGCCACCACCAGCCCAGGCTCCCGCCCGTGGCGCCGCCGTTTAACGCTGAGAAGCGAACGCTTCTTCGACCGTGATCGTCCAATCGACTCCCGACGATTCCACCGACAGGTAAAACCGCTGGTGGTCGTCGACAACCTCCGTGGTCTCGTGCGCGGCTCCGCGCACGTCAATCGGCTCCGCGAGAACTCGTCCGCTGTCGGCGCTGTGCACGCGCACTTTGAAGTGGCCGGTCCCGGGTGCGCGCTCGTTCCTGGTTTCCCAGGTAATCCGCATCCGTCCGCCGTTCAGCATGAACGTTTCCAGTTGCGAATTGCCGTGGCCGGACCACGAGGCGATGGGCCGCCACGTCGCGAATGCGGGCGCACTGCGCTGCTCCGGTCCGATCGTGCACGCCGTGCCGAGCACGACTGCTGCAACCGCAGACAGCGAAAGAACACGCGCCACGTAACTAGACTCGCATAACTGTCGATTCTCCACTGCCATTTAGCGCTAATATGCTCCGCACGTCGATACGGACAACCCGCCACTTCGCGGAATGGAGCGAGCAATGGCCGACACGCCTGAAGATCCCGAGAACGACAGCACGTTGATCAACGTCGCCGAGACCATTGGCGGCGCCGTCGGCACGGCGGCGGGCACAGCGGACGCAATCGCCAAGAGCGTGACCAACATGGTGACGAGCGCTGTCTCACGCGTCAGCGAGATGACGCCAAACACGACGACCTCCGGACGGACTGTGGTGACACGCGCGCGTACGGGAGCCGCTCGGGTGCTCACGTCGGCAACGCGCGGTTCGACGCGAACACGAACAGCCGCACGGAGCTCGGCGCGGCAGGCGCAGGCTGTGACGTCGCAAGCGATCGGGCAGGCGCGAAACGCTGCAAGCCGGGCCGCGACGACGACAGGCAGAGTGGTGACGAGCGCGGCACGGGCCGCAGCAGCGAGTACTCGAGCCGCAGCAAAGAGTGCTCGAGGCGCAGCCCGCGGCGCCGCACGAGCGGCCGCGACAACGGCGCGCGCGGCGGGACGTACGGCCAATCGAGCGGCTTCAGCCGCGCAAAAAGCCGCGGGTGCGACGAGCAGTCGCCGCAGCAAATCAAGTGGTCGATCGTCGCCTGGCGGCACGTCAGCGAAGCGAAAGGCATCGGCCAAAACGAAATCTGGCGCTGCAAAGACGAAGAAGGGCCGCGGGCGTTCTTCGAAGAAGAGCAGCCCCCGCAGCGGATCGTCAAAGCGCCGTCGTTAACCGGTCGCCTTCGGCGGGGCCAATACGGCTCTGGATCGCTGACGGAATTTTTCGCCCGTGGCTGGAGTAATCGCCATCAACGCGCACACAAATCGCCGGTGTCGGAGCGGTGGCAGTTGGCGGCGTGGCCCTGGCGCTGCTGGCCATCGCTGTCCACCGACGACCGTGCGGTGCGAGGCGGCTCGATCGAACGATGACCTGCGGTGAATGCTTATTTCGCCGGAATGATCCAGAGGTACAAATCGGTGTCGTCGTCGGCATGAACGGTGGCGGCAGGCGTCCAGTTGCCGATCGGGAATTGGTGCGACACGATGCGAGTGCCGGGCCTGAGCTCTTGTTTTAGTTTTGGTTCGAGATCGCGGTTGACGCTGGCTGACAAGTACAACGTGACGACCGTCGCGCTGGAGATGTCGGCGGTGAACAAATTGCCGTGCACGAATGTGACGCGGTCGACAACTTCACTCTCCCGCGCGATTTGCCGGGAAATATCCACCAACCGCGCATCGAGCTCCACACCCACGCCGCGCGCGCCGTATTTCTGAGCGGCGAGAATGACAATGCGCCCGTCACCGGATCCGAGGTCGTAGACGATGTCGTTTGGCGAGACTCGCGCCAGGCGCAGCATTGCGTCGGCCACGGCGTAGCGTGTTGGCGAAAAGAAGATGTCGAGTTTCGGGGTCGCCTGCTGATACGCCAGAGCTGAATTCCGGCTGTCCGGATCTGCTGCGGCACAGAGAACCGCGATGCTGCCGGCGAGCGCCGCGTGCAGGATCGCTGAACCGCCAACCGGGGCCCGTGCACGATGTCCGTCGACACGAACACCGCACGGTCTTTCACGGCGCTTTACGGCGTCGAACCAAAGCACAAACCCAAATTGTTACAGATCGCCGCCGCGGCCCACGCTGTCAGGTGCGTCCAGGCGAGATTGCTCGTCGCCGGCAGCGGCACCGCCGGCTGGGCATGCACTGTAATGGCCATCATCATCGCGAGTGTCGCCGCGGCAACCAACCGTTTCACCATTGGGGGAGCTCCTTAAAGGCGCGCGTGTCAGGTCGCGCGAGTCACGAATGGACTCTACTCCGCGTGCAACGGCGGCAAAGCGATTCCCCTCATCAATCTGTGCAAAGAGCAAATCAACGTGCATGCGACGCCACGCCGGCTTCCGCGCCGCCATGCTCACGCCTGGCGGCTAACGGCTGCGAGCCCCGAGCGCATTCCCGGGAGCCGACGGCCGTCAGCCGGAGTTGGACAGCGCTAGGCGCCGGGGATCATGAGGTGAGCGGTGGTCGTGCCCGCATTCATGATCCACACGCCGCCCTGTTTGTTGTTGTCGGGCAATCCGAGCGATTGCGCGGTCGCGCCGGGCACGGCAATCGTCGTGTGCGTGCGAGCATGTTCGCGGTCCGGTCCGCTCATCGTGATGAACACGGATCCGAACTCGGGCTTGACTCGCGTTCCATCTTTTTCAGCAGCCTCGATCGCTGCCTGCCGCGCTTTGGCGTCTGCGATCGCCTCGAATTTCTTGTTTTGCGCGACGCGATCCAGGTTGCCGATGCTCGTGCACTGCACCGAGTACGGCTGCTCTGTCGGCTCGCCGGACTGGTCGTAGCAAACCAGACGGTTCGTGCCCTTTCGCAGCGTGTCGTACGTGCCATCAGACTTCCACTTGATGACCGTAGCGCCTTCTTTCATGGCGCGCGGCGCCGGAGCCAACGAGCGCTCAATCGGGTCGTCAGGAGTTTGTGCCAATGCGCTCGACCCAATCGCGAGCACACCGACCATGATCGCAAGTATCCGTTTCATTCGAGACCTCCAGTTCATTCGCTTGCAACTTCGCCTCACGACGGCCACCAGCCAACGCGAAGCAGATCTTCGATCTGATTCGCGCAACAGTATAGAGTGGCCTTTCGCCAGCCGGTTACCTCTGCCCCGAGGGTCCCCATTCTTGGCTCAAATCGTCTCACCAGATGCAATGACCGGTTCTCAACTCAGGTGAATTGAGGCGTTGCATGAGTATTACTCGAAAAGCGCTGCTTGCCGCTTCCACTAGTCCCTGGCTTCGCGAACAGGCGACGCGGGCGCCGTTCGTCCGCCGGTCCGTCTCGAAATTCATGCCCGGCGAGCGCTTCGAAGACGCGATGGCGGCAGCCGTCGCGCAGCAGAAACGCGGGATCGGGAGCATTTTCACCCGCCTGGGTGAAAACCTCGAGCGAGTCGACGACGCCGAAGCCGTGACACAACACTACCTGGAGGTAATCGACAAGGTAAACGATGCGAGCATCGACGCACAGATTGCCGTGAAGCCCACGCAGCTCGGCCTCGATCTCGACGTGGACTTGTGCTGCCGGAACCTCCAGCGCCTGGTCGACCGTGCAATCGCACGCAACAACTTCGTCTGGATCGATATGGAGAGCTCGCCCTACGTGGATGCAACGCTCGATCTGTTTCGACGGACGCGTGCGCGGACAACGCGCATAGGCGTCGCTGTCCAGAGTTATCTCTTGCGCTCGGCGCGCGATGTCGAATCGCTGTTGCCGCTCGGCTCGGCCATCCGGCTGGTCAAAGGCGCTTACCTCGAGCCGCCGACCGTCGCGTATCCCAAAAAGCGCGACGTTGACGAAAACTTCTATCGGCTGGCGTGTCGCATGCTGGACGCCGAAGCGCAGCGATATGGAACGCACCTGCATATCGCGACGCACGATCCGGTGCTTGTCGATCGCGTCAATGCATTCATTGAGCAGAGCCGGGTTCCCGCGTCTGCGTACGAGTACGCGATGTTGTACGGAATTCAGCGTCCGCTCCAGGAGCGGCTGGTCCGCGCCGGCCGTCCGTTACGCGTGCTGATTGCCTACGGCGAGTACTGGTTTCCGTGGTACATGCGCCGGCTCGCCGAACGGCCGGCGAACGTGTGGTTCGTCGTCAAGAACTTGTTTGCCCGATAAATTCGCGTCGCTGGGGCCATTCCGAACGCCTGGGCTGGTGTTAAACTCCTCAGCGCTTGGCTTGGCGCGCGGCGCTACTGCCCTGTTCTTCTGCGTCGAAACGAAACTTCCCCCCGGAGGGCGTCATGAGACCTGGACGACCGTTCGCGTTGATCGCTTTCGTAGCGTTAGCGCTCTTTCTCGGCCCGTGCAGTGCATGGGCGCAGCAGGACGCCGCAACTCTCACCGGCGAGGTTCGGGACCCGTCCGGCGCGGTGGTGGTGGGTGCCGTGGTGACGGTCATCAACGCCGCAACGAATATCGGCGCGGCCACCGTGACCGGCGAACGCGGCTCCTATACCGTGCCGGGATTGCGGCCTGGGGAATACTCCCTGACCGTGGAGGCGCCGGGGTTTGCCAAGATCGTCCGCAGCGGGCTCACGCTGCAGGTCGCACAGGTCGCGCGTGTGGACGTCACGCTGCAAGCCAGCCAGGTGACCGAAGTCGTCCAAGTCACCGGCGCCACTCCGCTGCTCGAAACCCAGACGTCGTCGCGCGGCGCGGTCATCGACCAGCGCAAGATCGTCGAGCTCCCGTTGAACGGTCGCGACTACAACCAGCTGGCGCTGCTCTCGCCAGGCGTGCTCCCGGGCACGCCTCGTTTGGCGAGCGTCAACTTCAAAGGCGTGCTCAACGTCAACGGCAATCGCACGTTCAATAACGTCTTCCTGCTCGACGGAGTCGACAACATCTCGTACTCGAATTCGTTTCGCGGCGAAAACGTCCAGCTCGTACAGCCGTCGATCGAAGCGCTCCAGGAATTCAAGATCCAGACAAACGCCTACTCTGCGGAGTACGGCCGCAGTTCGGGCGCGGTCGTCAACGCCACGATCAAGTCGGGATCGAACAACATTCGCGGGAGCGTCTACGAATTCCTCCGCAACGACGCGCTCGACGCGAACAATTTCTTCTCGAACGCGCTCGGAGCGCCCAAGCCTCGTCGCGACCGCAATCAGTTCGGCGGCGCGGCCGGCGGCCCGCTCGTCCGCAACAAGACGTTCTGGTTCGCCGATTACGAGGGGTTGCGCGATCAGGAAGGCATCCCGCGAGTCCGCCAGCTGCCGACCGCCGCAGAGAAAGCCGGCCTCTTCAGCACGGCGGTGGTCGATCCGTTCGCGCCGGGACGTCCCGAGTTCCCGCGGAACGCTCAAGGGCAATGGGTGATCCCGCGGGAGCGCTGGGACCCGGTTGGCGCCGCCATCGTCGCCCTCATTCCTGATCCAAACGTGCCGGGCTCCACGATCTATGCGTCGACGCCGGTGACCGACACTCGCCAGGATCAGTTCGATGTTCGGCTCGATCATCAGTTCACATCGTCGATCAACGTGTTTGGCCGGTACAGCTTCGTCGACACGAACACGTTCCGGCCGGGGCCGCTGCCGGGCCTCGCTGAGGCATCGAACAACGATGCCTACGGATCCAATCTCAATCGCTCGCAAGGGCTGGCGATTGGGTTCACGCAGATCTTCTCGCCCCGTCTCCTCGGCGAATTTCGCTTCGGCTTCTCGCGCGGGAACTACTTCACCTATCCGCCCAATTTCGGTGTCGATGGTGCGGCGGCCATCGGATTGAAGAACGTGCCGAACAATCCCGCCATCGTGGGCGGCGTGCCGAAGGTCAACATCCAGGGCTTCGACGCGGTCGGTCGGCATACCTCGACGCCGCAGTTTCAGACGCCGCGTGTCTGGAATCCGCGCCTGACCATGACCTGGAGCCGGGCGGCACACATGATCAAGTTCGGCGGCGAGTTCCTGCACGTGCAGACCAAGATCAACGACCTGAACGCCACGGTCGGGCGCATGAACTTCGAGAACCGCTTTACGAACAGGGCGGTTGGTGATTTGCTTCTCGGCTTGCCTTCGCAGCTGGCGTTGACCAGCTACACCGTCATGGATCAAGGCCAGGACATGCAGTTCTACTTCGCCCAGGACGACTACAAGATCGCGCCCAAGGTGACCGTGAATTTTGGCATTCGCTACGAGTACGCGACCCCGCCGCGCGAAAAGAACAACAACCTCGCCAACTTCGATCCTGAAACAGGGACGATGATCTTCGCCAAGGACGGCGACACGTTCGAGCGCGCGCTCATTCATCCCGACCGCAACAACTTCGCGCCGCGCGTGGGCTTCGCCTACACGCCGGCCGCGCGATTGGTCGTGCGCGGGGGCTACGGTGTCTTCTACACGCATACGGTCAGACAAGGACGCGAAGGAATGCTCGGCTTCAACCCACCGTACCTGGTGGACAATCTGCTGCAAACATCGGTGTCCGGAGCGGCGGCAGTCGCGTCGGCGGCTCCGTTTCGCCTGCTGGACGGCTACCCGAACGGACTACTGGATCCAGCGTCGCTGTCGACAACCGTGATGCGGCGCGCGCAGGATCCCAACCAGCGCACGCCCTACATTCAGCAGTACAACGTCGGCGTGCAGTACGAGTTCATGACCGATTGGTTGTTCGACATCGCCTACGTCGGCAATCGGGGCACTGGCTTGCCTGGGTTCCGCAACCTCAATCAGCGCGCGGTGATCCAGAACCCGGACGGCACGCAATCGGCCGGGAACCGTCCGTATCCCGCGTTTGGCGACATTCAATGGATGGAGAATCGCGTCTCCTCCGACTACAACTCACTGCAGACTCGCCTCGAGAAGCGTTTCACGAATGGTTTGACCGCGATCGTCAGCTACACGTTGGGCCGGGCGATTACCGACGCGCCCGATCACATCTCGACGAGCGGCGGCGGCGCCGGCATCGATACCGGAACGTTCCGCGAGCCACAGGACAGCTACAACCTGAAGGCCGAGCGCGGGCCAGCCGAGTTCGACGTCAAGCACCGTTTCGTCGCGAGTTACGTGTGGGAGCTGCCGTTCGGCCGCGGCCGCCAATTCGGCAACGACTGGAGCCGGCCGATGGACTTCGTGCTGGGCGGCTGGCAGCTCTCGGGGATTCACGTCGTGCAGAGCGGACTCGCGTTGACGGCGACGTTGGGAGGCTCCTCGGTGCTCAACCTCGGCGGCGAACGGCGGGCGCGACCGAATCTGATTGGCGATCCGGAACTGCCGAAGTCGGAGCGAACGATCAATCGCTGGTTCAATACGGACGCGTTTGCCGCGTTCAGTCCCGCGCCGCAGGCGTTCGGCAACGCCGGTGTCGGCATCATGCGTGGTCCGGGATACGCCAATTTCGATTTCACATTGGCGAAGAACTTCCCCGTGACGGATCGGCGGTCGATCCAGTTCCGCACCGAGGTGTTCAACGCCTTCAATCGCGCCAACTTCGGTCCGCCGAACATCGCGCGCGACTCGAGCGGTTTCGGTCAGATTCTCTCGGCCGGCAACGCCCGCATCATCCAGTTCGCGCTGAAGTTCTATTTCTGAGGCGTCTCGGCCCCTCGACCCTTCGAGCTCTTCGAAGGGTCGCAGGGCGGCTGGGCGGGCGAGGGACTCTCGAACAGACGAGCGTTCAGTTCACAAACACGCTCAACGCCAGATACGCCGAGACGCCCCAGTTGGGCACATCGACAATCTGGCTGATTTTCAAATCGACAGCGAGGCTGCACAGAACATAGGCATCCTCGCGACTCAAATGTTTCTCACGCACGAGCCAGTCAATCACGCCGCGGACGGCGTTCTTCGCGTTCGTCATCAATTCAGGACCGAGAGCCGTGTGAACGAAGTAGCCCTTCGCATCAGATCGCGGCTGTAACGAGCCTGGTGGCGTGATGAATTCATAACGCCAGGGCGGGAGCGTGCGACCTTTCAGCACCTTGAAACGCAGACTGAACTGCATTGGACATTCGATGCCGGTCACGCACACTTCGCCGTCGCCTTGCGCCGCATGACAATCGCCGGCAGAAAACAGCGCGCCTTTCACGTACACGGGCAGTTGCAGCCTCGTGCCTACCGTCAAATGACGCGTATCGATATTCCCCGCGCCTTTCGTTGGGGGCAGCACGTCGAGTGCGCCTTCATCGTCGGTCGCGACGCCCATCGTGCCGCAGAACGGTTGAATGGGAATCTGAACGTCGTCGCGGAGCGGAGCGGTGAACCTGTTGCTCAAATCGAAATGACGGATATACGGTTCCGTGAAGTCCTCTGCCAGCAGTCCGAGCCCGGGGATGATGCCCGTCCAGCCCCACTCCAGCGGGTCGAGACGTAACATCTCAACTTGGAGGATGTCTCCTGGTTGTGCGTCTTTGACGTAAATGGGACCGGCTAATGGATACAGCTGCGAGAAATCGATGTTGGTGAGAACCGACGCGGGGCAGCCGGGCGTGACCTGATTGTTGGTGACTTCCGCGGTCTCGCAGTGCACCACATCGCCTGATTCGATCTCAATGGCCGGCGGGTTGCGCTTGTCCCACTTGTGGTGCACCTTGCCTTTATCGAGTCTGTGCTCACGTCCACTCATGATCTCGCCTCCCGTCTCGTCGGCGCGTCAGGTTGCGTGACGGCCAGGGCCATCGCTCTCGCCGGACGGTGCCGATTGTAATCTGGGAAGAGGCCGATGATCCGACGTACAGTGACTCGTCGATTCCGTTCGATGCTCGAGCGTCAATGTGGAGGCCCGTCTGATGTTGACAAAAGCGCAGCTCGAAGAGCTCAAACGCCAACTGGATCAAAGCGAGGCTCTGCATCACAAGATCATGGCGAAGATGTCAGACCCGAAGTTCGACCTTCTTGAAGCGTGGGAAAACAAGGAACGTTTGGACCTGGAAATTGGCCGGTTCATTCGAGAATCCATGAACCCGTAATTGGTCTCTATGAGCTGGTTTGCCCGGCGCCAGACGGCTGCTGATACAGCCCGATGATGTTGCCGGCCGGATCGCGAAACCGCGCGGTGATTTCGGGCGCATCGGCTCCTATCGGTTGCACGATGGTCCCGCCGTTCGCCTCGACCGCCTGGCACGTGTCGGCCACACTATCGACCATGATGTAGAAGAGAAGGCCCGGCGCGGCCGCAGGACTTCTTCCGAGGACAAATGCCCCGCTGACCTCGCCGGTCGTGTCATCGAATGCCTGCGAACCATCGCCGCGCGTCCGCATGGACCAGCCGAATACCTTCGAATAAAAGGCCGCGGATTGAGCGACACTCGCCGCTGGCATCTCGAGGTAACAAATCTTTCCGTTCGTGTATGCAGGGGCCATAGAAACTCCCGATCGCCCGAGCTCTTGTCTCGGCGGCTGGCTGACTATTATGGGGCCTGCCGCTGCAGGTACGATCGCTTGCCGGCTGCGGATGATTTAGACTTTGCGAAAGCTGCTGCCATTCGGGGACATCACACATGCCGGCCCGCATCATCGTCCTCATCCTTGCTGCCCTCGCGCAGCAACTCCCGCCGCCGTTCGATACGCCCTGGTTTCGCAAACCGACGCGCACAGTTCCAATGCCCGAAGGCCATCACCTGACGGTGCCTGAGGGCTTCACGGTGTCGATCTTTGCCGACGCGCTGCAACTTCCGCGGTTCATGGCGCTCGCACCGAATGGCGACGTGTTCGTTGCGGAGCCGTTCAGAAACGCGGCGAGGATCACCGTCCTGCGCGACGGCGACAAAGACGGCATCGCCGAGATCCGCGAGACGTTCGCCGCCGGACTGAATCGTCCATTTGGCCTCGGCTTCTGGAAGAACTACCTGTACGTGGGGAACAACGACTCGGTCGTGCGATTCGCCTACGCGCCGGGGCAGCTGAAAGCAGCCGGTGCACCTGAGAAGATCGTCGACCTGCCGCCCAGTGACGCCGCGCTCGATCAGGACACCGCCACTCGCCTGAAGATCGACATCAGCCAGACACGCGGCTACAACCATTGGACGCGCAACATCATTTTCAATCCGGCCGGCACGAAGATGTACGTCACCGTCGGATCGGCGACCAACGCCACGCCTGAAACCGACCCGCGCCGCGCCGCGATCAACGAGTACAACCCGGACGGCAGTGGGCACCGCGTGTTCGCCAGCGGGCTGCGCAACCCGGTCGGACTCGCGTTCTTCCCTGGCACCGATACCCTCTGGACGGCGGTCAACGAACGCGATCAGCTCGGCGACAATCTCGTGCCCGATTACATCACGTCGGTCACCGATGGCGCGTTTTTTGGCTGGCCGTACTCGTACATCGGCAAGAACGTCGACCCGACCGTTGAAGCGAAGCGGCCCGATCTCGTCGCGAAGGCGGTCGTTCCCGACGTGCTGCTGCCGTCACACTCGGCCGCGCTCGGGCTGATCTTCTACACGGGCTCGCAGTTCCCCGCCGGCTACCGCAACACCGCGTTCGTCGCCCTGCACGGATCGATCAACCGATCGAAGCTGTCCGGCTATTCCATCGTCCGCGTTCCGTTTCGCAACGGCAGGCCGTCCGGGCCGCCGGAAGATTTCCTCACTGGATTCATCGCGCGTGACGACGAGGAAAAGCAGGCGTGGGGCCGCCCGGTGGGATTGTTGCAGTTGGCCGACGGATCGCTGCTGGTGTCGGATGACGGCGGCAACCGTGTCTGGCGGGTGAGCTATAAGAAGTAGCGGCGGAGGAACGACCTCCGTCCCCGCCCGCGACCTCTGTCCCCGCTCAGCGACCTCCGCCCCCGCTAGCGACCTCCGTCCCCAGCACGTCGATCGATCTCCGCGGAGCGTTGTGGATCATCACCGCGACCTTGTCGTCGACGTGCACGGTCGCACATCGCTGGTGGGCAGCGTCAAGCGCGCTTGTGTGCGGCCAGATGCGGTGACGAACTCCACTTCGAGAGCTTCGGCGGCAATCACCTGTACAGCGGCAGCACCGTGAACTCGTCACTGCCGCGGCGCTGGCGGTGTCGCGATCCGATGTTGCATCAACTTCCGATAGAGCGTCTTTCTGTCGAGGCCGAGTACGCGCGCGGCAGCGGCCTTGTTTCCCGCCATCGCCTGGAGAGTGCGGATGATATGTTCCCGCTCGACTTCAGCCAGACGCCGGCCTGCGGTGCGGGCGGAGGTCGCCAACGGTTCTTCCCGCACGCTATCGGGCAAGTCCTCGAGGGTAATGACCGAGCCGGTACCGAGCACCAAGGCACGCTCGATCACGTTTTCGAGCTCGCGGACGTTGCCAGGCCATGGATGCCGCCGCATCACCGCCAGCGCGTCGGGCGCCACAGAGCAGTCGCACTTGCCAAGCTTTGCACCGTGTTTGTCCAGCAGATGTCGAATGAGCGGCTCCACATCCTCCGACCGTTCGCGCAATGGCGGAACGCGCACCTCGATGACGTTGATCCGATACAGCAGGTCTTCACGGAAGCGTCCCTCGGCGGCGAGTGCGGACACATCACGGTGTGTCGCGGTGATGATTCGTACATCTGTCGGAACTGGAACGGATGCCCCCAGGGGATGTACTTCCTTCTCCTGCAACACTCGCAGGAGCTTTCCTTGCAGTGCGGGGGCCATGTCGCCGATTTCGTCCAGAAAAATCGTGCCACGCTGAGCTGACTGGAATAGGCCAGGTTGATCGTCGCGTGCGTCGGTAAATGCGCCCCTCTTGTAACCAAAGAGTTGGCTTTCCAAGAGCGTTTCAGGGATGGCCGAACAATTCACCGCGACGAACAGCCCGGCCGCTCGTGGACTCTTCTTGTGCAGCGCACGAGCGAGCAGTTCTTTCCCCGTTCCGCTTTCGCCGATCAACAACACGGGCGTGTCATGCGCGGCGGCTCGATCGATCAATCTCATCACTGTTCGCATCGCATCCGACTCGGCCAGAATCGCGCCCGAGTCCTCCTCCACCGGGTGCGAGCGAAGATCCCGAACCCCACGCCGGTCAGCGATCACGTCATCCACGGCGCGCGACAGCTCGCGAAGCTGCGCGGATTTGGCGGCGAATGCGAAAAGCGGAGCACGGGCATCCCCCGAACGGGCGGATTCAGCCTCGCGACGGCCGCTTGCCACCAAGACGACCGGCGTCTTGGCAGCCTCGGCACACAGCGCGCGCAGATCCGATTGGCTACCAGAGCTGAGGTTCACATCGACTACCAGAGCATCGACTTCCGCTCGTGTTCTGATTTCGTGAGCCTGGGCCCAGCAGGATGCGGTCAACACCCTGTAACGTGGCCGCAGCGTCTGCTGCAACAACCGCTGCGTGGATTTGTCGCTTTCAATGACGAGAACGGTGGTACCTGTGGCCATCAACGATCCGTGATTTGTGTGGGCTATCTTCGATTCCGATGGGCTACGCGTCGCTCAGGTTGAACGAACGACCGCACATCAATTTCGACGTTCACTCGCGCTCCCAGGTCGGCCGCCGATTGAGTTGTGAACGACCTCAGGCGCCTGTTGGGTATGTGGTGCGCTGCAGCCAGTCTACGGGAGCTTGCTCGGACATGTCACGAGCAATAAATGACGAGCTCGACCGACATGATACGAGCGTGTCGCTGATGAATCTTGCCGTGCGCGTGACACGACATCTCTCGGAGTGTGACGCATCGCCACATGCGTGGCCGATCGCTACGAATGCTGAGAACCTCTCTCTCCTCAGCGGAATACGCGGGCCGGTCGCGAGCAACTGCGGCGGGGTGGGGCACCAGGCGCGCGAGCTCGACGCAGCGGAGAAACAATCGCGGGCGCGTTTTCTTCACCTCCCTCCGGGCACGCGCGTTGCGAGGTTCAAAGACGGCGTAATAAAGCGTCTGTCAGCGAGGAGGAGACATGGGTGGAACTACGTTTGGAGCTGGTTTTCCGTACACCTACCCGACGTCACAACTGAGTTCGTTTGGAGTGCCGACCTACGGGGCCCACGCGTTCGGCGGCAATCCATTTCTGTCGCAGCAGCAGCAGTCGCTGCAGCAGCCGTTGCAGCAGATCCTTCAGGTGCTGCAGATCGTGCCGCAGCAATTGCAGCACCTGCAGCAGTTGGAGATTGTGCAGCAGCAGCAGCTCCAGCAATTGCAGCAAGTCCTGCAGGCCATTCCCGCGCAGCTTGCGCAACTTCATCAGCTGATCCAGCTCGTGCCGCAGCACATCCATCAAATGCAGCAACCGTCACAAGTGCAGCAGCCATTCGGGCAAATACCTGGAGTCGGTGGGATCACGGCCACACCGCAATGGGGGATCTCGCCTCAGATCTTCGGCGCGCAACCAGGCTATGTGATGTGAGGTTTGGAATCACAAAGGAGAGAACACGATGGCAGACCCGTTCTTTGGATCGGTGTCGCAGTGGCCTGCGATCCAGGTTCCAGCATTTGGCTACTTTCAACCGCCCCCGCCTCCGGGCACGCGTCCTTTCGGCTTTGGTTCACCGGCCATCCCGGGCCAGGCGACCGCGCCTTTGACCGGTGCGACGCTGGGCGGCGTTCCGACCGCAAGCCCATCGACTGACCCGTACGCATTCGGCGGCGCGGTGCCCGCTTTCGGCGGACCGACGTACGGCACTGGATTGTCAGCGGTGGTGTGGAATCCAATCGGCGGCGGTGTGCCGGCGTTGACGGGTCCCGAGATTGCGGTTGGAATTACGGCGTCCGCGCTCCTGACGGCAGTCGCCATGAGGCGCGGACAGCCGCTTGCACCGACCAACGATCAGGAAATCGAAGATTTCCTCTACGACGCGCTCGATCTATTGCCAGGGGCCAGCGACGTCGAGGTGCGGTGCGAGGGAGGACGGGCCACGCTGACTGGCTCGGTGCCTCACAAGCGCGTCAAGCGAGACGTCGCTGAGATTGCGTGGGCAATCCCAACGTTGAACGACGTGCAGAACAACGTCACCATCACCGCGCGGCGACGGTCACGTGCGTCGAGCCGCGAAAGCGAGGCGCCAGCGGTTGGTGGTGTGCGCAAGCAAGCCTGACCTCACGTGGCAAGGCTGGCACCGGCTGGAGTCCGGAGAGGCGATCCAGGGTTAGAGACGCAGAGCCAAGCGGTCAAGCCAAGGAGGGACCGACGGAGAGGTGGCGTGAAGAGTGGACACCTGCACAGGTGTCATACTTCCCGGGCTTCGCGCCACCCCTCGACCGGATCGACCGCATACCAACCGTGAACCGCGTCGTAAGAAATTCGCCCACAGATGAGAATGCGGGCGCCTCGGCGCGGCAGCGGCAGGTCGGTCAACGGGCCAATCTCGGCGGCGGCCAACCCACCACCCGTGTCGCTCAAGCGCACGCGCCAGCCGCCGTTGTGACGTGAGCGCACTCGGACAACTCGGCCCATCACGATCAGATTCTGCGTCGAAACCGGTGTAAAGCCAGCCGCGTCGAATGGGCCCATGTGTTGAATGGCAGCGTTGCGCAAGATAGCACGGCGGCGCCGCTATCTCAACAATGACGCGGCTCGCGAACTCTCCCCCGTAGCGACCTCCGTCCCTCCCCGGCCGTCTTGCCTCCTTCCTCGAGCGGCAGTAGCATCGCCAACCACTGCGCGCGAAATTTCTACCTGACGAAGGGGAGGCTTCCGATGACGCCCGTGACGCCTAGATTGCAGTCAGCGCTCCTTCCTTTCGCAGTGGTCCTGACGCTCACATCTCTCGCGTACGCCCAGGGCGGCAGCACCGCGGCGTCCCTCTCGGGCACTGTCGTCGATACCTCCGGAGCCGTCGTTCCGGGCGCCGATGTCGTCGCGCAGAACAACGCCACCGGCGTCAAGTTCGCTTCGGTGACGGGTACGAATGGCACCTTCACCATTCCGGCGCTTCCGGGTGGCACGTACACAGTCACCGTGTCGTTGATGGGCTTCAAAACCATCTCGCTCACGGACGTCACCGTCAACGCTGCGGTCCCCGCGTCCGTGCGCGTCGTCCTCGAGGTGGGCAACCTCCAGGAAACAGTCGTCGTCACCGGAGGCAGTGAGATTGTGCAGACGCAATCGTCCACGGTCGCGACGACGATTACCGCGAATCAGGTGAACTCGCTGCCGCTGGTGAGTCGCGACGCGATGAACTTCATCACCACGCTTGCTGGCGTCGACACCGCGAGCACGAACCGCAATTCGAGCATCAACGGGCTGCCACGTGGCGCGATCAACATCACCGTGGACGGCATCAACTCGCAGGACGAGACGATCAAGAACACCGACGGCTTCTTCTCGATCATCAGCCCGCGGCTCGACGCGGTCGAGGAAGTGACGGTCAGCACCGCCGGACAGGGCGCGGACAACAACGCTCAAGGCGCTGTGCAAATCAAGTTCGTCACCCGATCGGGAACCAACAAGATGACGGGCAGCGCGTACTACTACGTGCGTCATCCGGCCCTGAATACAAACTACTGGTTCAACAATCGGGACCTGCCCACAGATCCGAAGACGGGGAAAGCACCGAAGGATCAAGTGAAGCTGTATCAACCGGGCTTCCGCATCGGCGGTCCGATCGTCATTCCACGGCTCTTCGACGGTCACAACAAGGCGTTCTACTTTTTCAACTACGAGGAGTTCCGGCTGCCGAGTCAGATCACGCGCATGCGGACCATCCTCCATCCACGCGCGGAACTAGGTTACTTCCGGTACAACGCGACCGTTGGAGGTCAGTCGGTCGTGCAGGAGGTGAATCTGCTCGATCTTGCGAGAGCGAACGGACAGACCTCGACGATCGATCCCACGGTCGGCAAACTGCTCGCAGACATCCGAGCCTCCACGACGAAAACGGGCGGCGTCTTCGATCTCACGGATCCAAGCCTTCAGCGCTACACGTTCACGAATGACAACCAGGGCAATCGCTACTACCCGACCTGGCGCTTCGACTGGAACATGACCGACAAGCACCGGCTCTCCTACTCATCGAGCTATCAGTACGAGATCTCGGAGCCCGACACACTCAACAACCGCGATCCCAACTTCCCCGGCTTTCCCGGAGCAGGGAGTCAGATTTCTTACCACTACACCTGGGCAACGACGCTGCGCTCGGCGTTGAGCAAGAGCCTTGTCAACGAAGCGCGTGGTGGATTTCAAACCACACTGGTGTACTTCGCGAAAGAGCTCGTCCCCTCTGAATACAGCGGCACGTCGGTCGCGGACCAGGGAGGATATTTGCTCGGCATCAGCGCTGCCGGCATCACGAACGCGACCCCTAATCCGACGCCGAGCGCCCGCAACGCGCCCTACTACGAGATCGCCGACACGCTGACGTGGCTCAAAGGCGGACACACACTGAGCCTTGGCGGCTCGTTCGTGCAGGTCAACTTGTGGAGCCAGAGTCAGACGGCGGTGCCGACGATTAACTTCGGAATGGTCTCGAACGATCCCGCTCTCGGCATGTTCAATCAGGCAAACTTCCCCGGCGCGTCAACAACCAGCCTGACCGCCGCGCAGAATCTCTATGCAGTGCTGACGGGACGCGTGAGCTCGACGGCGGCAAACGCGCGTCTCGCCGAGGACGGCAAGAGTTATGTGTATCTGGGCCCCGGCGTCCAGCGCATTCACGTCCGCCAGTTCGATGCGTTTGCGCAGGACGGATGGCGCGTGCGACAAAACCTCACCCTGAATTACGGTCTGCGCTGGGCGGTGCAGTTGCCGTTCACAGCGCTCAACAACGTGTACTCCTTCGCCAACGCTGAGGACGTGTGGGGCGTGTCGGGTGTCGGCAATCTCTTCAAACCGGGAACGTTGACGGGCCGCACGTCTGACTACGAGCAGTTCACTCGCGGCACGCAGCCGTACAACACCGACTGGAACAACGTCGCGCCCAGCGTGGGCTTTGCGTGGACGCCGAGCGCTGACAGCGGCTTCCTCAAGCGGATCATGGGCGGCGGCGGCGATACTGTGCTCCGCGCCGGTTTCACCATGGCCTTCAGCCGCCAGGGGATGAACCAGTTCTCCAACGTATTGAACGGCAATCCTGGTCTGACGATCACAGCAAACCGGAACGAGACGCTCGGCAACCTCGGGTCGGCGCCGCTGCTGTTCAGCGATCGTGCGCGGCTCGGGCCGCCGGTGTTTCCGACGACGCCGGTGTACCCGAATTCGGGCCTCGTTACCGATTCTGTGAACACGTTCGATCGCGACATCCAGGTGCCTTACTCGCAGACGTGGTCGATCGGCCTGCAGCGCGCGCTCGGCAAGCAATCGGCCGTCGAAGTGCGCTACGTGGGCACACGCGGCGAACAGACCTGGACGACGCTCAACTACAACGAGATAAACATCGTCGAGAACGGGTTCCTGAACGAGTTCAAGCTCGCGCAGAAGAACCTGCAGGCCAACATCGCGGCGGGGCGCGGCGCAACGTTCCGGTATTTCGGAGACGGAACCGGTACGTCGCCGGTGCCGGTTTTCCTGGCGTTCTTCAGCGGCATCCCGACCACGCAAGCGGGCGACGCGTCGCTCTATACGTCCACGCTCTTCAGTAACAGCACGTATGTCAATCCGCTCGCGATTTACAACCCGAACCCCGCCGGCAACACCACGGCGTCGGCCAACGCCATCCTGAACGATCAGGTCCGTCTCGCGAGTGGCGTGCGCGCCGGACTGCCGGTGAATTTCTTCGTCGTCAATCCCGACAAACTAGGAGGCGCGCAGATCACAACGAACCTCGGATCGACGGACTACCACGCGCTCCAAATTGAGTTCCGGCGACGGCTTCATGACGGGTTCCTGATCGAATCGAACTACACGTTTGCGAATGCGACTTCGACCCAGCGCGTGTCGTTCCGGGAGCCGCTCCAACCATCGCGGCCGACCGGCAACAGCGCGACCGTCCGGCACGCCTTCAAAACCAATTGGGTCTACCAGTTGCCAATCGGCCGGGGCCGCCGTTTCTTCGGCAGCATCGGCAGCGGATTGGATCGCCTCGTCGGAAATTGGGAGTTCGACGGCTCGGGTCGCGTGCAGAGCGGCCAGTTGCTCAGTTTCGGCAACGTTCGCCTCGTGGGCTTCAACGACAAAGACCTGCAAAAGATGTACAAGATTCGCAAAGACGACGCGAATCGGATCGTGTACATCCTGCCGCAGGACGTCATCGACAACACGATCAAGGCGTTCAGCACGAGCGCGACAAGTCCGACGGGCTACAGCTCGCTCGGCGCGCCGAGCGGCCGCTATTTCGCGCCGCCGAGCGGTCCCGATTGCATTCAGGTATCCTCAGGCGACTGCGCGCCGCTCAATCACTTCGTCACCGGCCCACCGTTCGTCCGATTCGACGTGAGCGTCGTGAAGCGCGTGCCGATTGCCGGTCGCGTCAATTTCGAATTCCGGGGCGAGCTGCTGAACGCGCTCAACAACATCAACTTCTTTCCTGTGGCCGTCGCGTCCAGCAGTGCAACGATGGGCCAGGTCACCTCCGCGTATCGCGACACGAGCGCGTTCAACACGATCGACCCTGGTGGGCGGTTAGCGCAGATCGTGACGCGCGTGACCTGGTAGGGAAAGCCTGCCTCGCCGTAGCTCCGCAGGAGTGAAGGCGGGCAAGCGAGGCACATCTATGAAACGCTACCTATTCTCTTTCCTGCTGATGGTCATGATGCTGTTCGCCGCTTCATACCTGCCGCTCGCACAGTCGACCAAGGTCCTTCGTTTCGCGCGGCTCTGGGATGGGGCGAAAACCATCACCGACGCCGTGGTCGTCATCGACGGCGACAAGATCGCGAGCGTGGGAACGGGCAATGGCGCCGTACCGAAGGGCGCAGAAGTCCTGGACCTCCGGCGCTACAGCGCCATTCCCGGCCTGATCGACCTCCACACGCACATGACGTATTACTGGGACCGCGCGCCGGGCACGAACCCGCGTGGCGGCCGCGGAGGGACGCGCCGGCTTCCCGCCGTGACGGTTCATCTCGCGGAGGACAACGCGAAGCGGACAATCGAGACCGGGGTCACGACCGCGCGCGATCTGGGCGCGCAGAATGACATGGATCTCGCGATGCGCGATCTGATCAACCTCAAAGCGATGGTCGGTCCGCGCATGTTCGTCTCAGGAACAGGCTTCTCGAAGCGCGCCGGCGCCCCCGTCGATCTGGAGGGACTGAAGAAGAACGTCGACGAGCACGTCCAGAAGGGCGTGGACGTGATCAAAGTCTACGGATCGATTGGCGGCTTCGAGAACGTCGGCACGACGCAGACGTTCAACTTCGACGAGATGAAGACGATCGTCGACGCGTCGCACGCCGCGGGCAAGAAGGTGGCGATTCACTCGTATGGCGCGTCCGGGGCAAAGGATGCGGTCCGCGCCGGCGCAGACTCGGTCGAGCACGGCATCGAGATCGACGACGAGACGTTTGCCGAGATGGTGAAGCGCGGCACGGTGTGGGTGCCGACCGTTGATCACAACCGGTATTACATCGACGCGAAGGACGAGTACGGGTTCCGCCCCGAGTCGATCCCCGAGCTCCAGAACTACATCAAAAAGAACTTCGAGGCCATGCAGCGCGCCGTGAAGGCCGGTGTGAAGCTGGGGATGGGATCGGACGCGGTGTACACGATGTTCGGACAGAACACGCGCGAGCTCGCGTGGATGGTGAAGGCCGGCTTGACGGCCGAACAGGCGTTGATGACGGCGACGACCACGGCCGCCGATCTCCTCGAAATGAAAGGACGTCTCGGCTGTCTGCAGCCAGGGTGTGTCGCGGACGTGGTGGCGGTCGAGGGCGATCCGACGAAGGACATCGACGCGGCGATCAACGGTGTGCGCTGGGTGATGAAGGATGGCGTCGTGTACGTGGACAAACGATCGACCCGCTAGCCCATATACAATCCATTCGTATACGGCATCGGGTGCTCACTTCGAGGAGCTTCGAATGCCATCGATCACGCCGAACGACTGGGCAAGGCCATTTGAACCGCGCCCGGCTCGATGACGAGATTGGGAGGAAGAAATGCGACGAATCTTGACGGTCATCATCGCGGTTGCAGTAATTGGAATCGGGGCGAACAGGGTTCTTTACGCGATCACAGGAAACTTCGTGAAAGACTTCGAGCATCCGTTCGTCGGCCTGGCGGTCTTTTACGACTCCAGCGGGGAGTTCAGCCATCGCTGCTCGGGCTCGCTGCTGTCGCCGCACGTTTTCCTGACCGCCGGCCACTGCGTATTCGGCGTCAGCTCCGCTCGTGTGTATTTCCAGCAGGACGCCGGCGCTCATTACGATCCGGCGACGCAGCAAGATCCGGTCAGCGGATACCCTGACGACTGCTTCACACAACCGTGCACGACGGGCCGGAAGCTAATCAGCTTCGGATACGCCGGTCAGTTTCTGCTCCCGAACACGCAGGATGCGGGGCTCGTCATCCTTGATCACGCGATCGATCTTCCCGAATACGGCGCGCTCGCCGAAGCGGGATCGCTCGACGCGCTCGCCAGCCGGCGTGGGTTGCAGAGCGTCACCTTCACGGACAGCGGCTATGGGCTGTCCTACACCAATCCGGCAACCACCGTCTCGTATCGCGAGCGGTTGATGGTCACCTCGAAGCTCGACAACCTGTCGAGCGCCTTGAACGACGGCTTCAATGTGCAGACGAGCAACAGTCCCGGGATCGGGGGCGGCACGTGTTTCGGTGACTCGGGAGGGCCACTGTTCTACGGCGCGTCGAGCTCGAACACGATCGTCGGCGTCACCTCCTTCGGCCTCTCGTCGAACGTGTGTGCGGGGACCGATTTCGCGTACCGAACCGACCGACAGGCCGTCATCAACTGGATCCTGACTAACGCCGGTCGCGAGGCGAAGCAGATTGCGGTCGTGCCGCTGCAGCCGTGAATCGCGTGAAGACCTCCCGCACAACATGGGCGCCAACGTAGCGCGCCGATACGTGCGTTCGAGAGATTTGTTGCTCGACATGATCTGAAACCGCTGTGTGTCATCACGATCAGCGACTGACAGTCGGTGTGTGTCATCGCGCCCGGAGCGCTGTGAGCGGATCCACCTTGGCGGCGCGGCGCGCCGGGACGAGGCACGCGATGGCGGCGATTGCGACAATCACGATCGGGACGGCAACGAACGTCGGCCCGTCGTGCGGGCTGATGCCGTACAGAAATGCCGACAGCAGTCGTACGCCAGCCAGCGCCACGCGAGGAAGGTGCCGTTCGACACCGTCCCGAGGACGCGACCCGTGCGGCCCTCGCGCGTTTCCGTGACGCGCACGAGTTGGGTGGCGTCAGACCACGGCAGGGGCTTCAGCAGCACGCCGTACGCCACGCTGAACAGCAGCGTTGTCGCCCCGATGCCGAGCGCCATCGTGAGAATCGCGACGGCGGCGAAGCCCGGCTGACGGCGGAGCAGTCGAAGGCCGTATCACAGGTCTTGCATCAGGCCGTTTCGTGCCAGTCAGGCATGACGAATTCCAGTGAACAAACGGTCGAGTCGCTAGACTCACGCAACGGAATGGTCCTTGCTCTAACAATTCATATGATCATCCATCGCACCATTCGGTACGGACAACGACGCTTGTTGCGCAAGATCGCTCGCTCCGTGCCGTATCTGGGCGGCGTTCTTGCGGTCGTGACGCTCGGGTCGGCCATGCGCCGCAAAGGCGTCATCCGCGGCGTTGTCCACACAGCCCTTGACATGATTCCTTTCGTCGGCGGCGCGAAGAACGCAGCCGAACTGTTGCGCGGGCGCGATCTGTTTCCTGACAAAGACGCTGCCACGCTAGGCCGTTAGTTCATCTTCCGAAGCGGACCTCGCCTTACTCGAATGAATGCCTCGGCGCCGATCAACGCATTTCAAAAGCGAACGCCACCGCCCGCGGCGAATCGAAAATCGTGGCCGAAGAACGAACCGGCGCGTGCACGACGGTCACTGCTCAGCACTGGACCTGTGTATCTCAGAAGCCGATCGCCGGCATCAACGCGCACGTACGTCCGACGCGTCGGAAAGATCTCGACTCCACCTCCGAGATCGAGCGCAAAGAGCGTCTGCCCCGCAGCGAGGACGCACTGGAGCGGAGGAGGATAAATCAGGATGCAGACGATCGGGCCCGGCGCTTCGTGAAAGGTCACAAACCCGGGGCGCACTCGCGCATACGCCCGCGCATGCTCGAAGGCTGGCCCAAGCGTGAGGCCAAACAGTCCCTCGAATCGTGACCGGCTGAACGCCGGCGGGTCCGGAAAACGCCGCGGGTAGGAGGTGAACTCCGCCTCAACGCCGAACGCCCGCCAGGGAAACCAGGCAAGTCGTCCTCCGACACCGACGTCGGTGGCGTTGAATTCACCCGACGCGGCTGACGCGAGATGGGCCCCCGCCTCGAATCGCGCCGGCGATGATTGCGCGAACGCGTTGAGTGGCGAGGCGAGAAGGAACAGTACAACGGCGACTGCGCGCACGCGGTGTCCGCCAAGATTACTACGGTTGCCGCCGGCCGGCAGCACCAGCAGCGCGTTGGAACTGCTCCATGACGCGCAGGATGTTGCGGACATGTTTGCGGCGCAGCAGCCCTGCCTGATCTCTAGGAGTAGAATGCACCCCAATTAATCGATCGGCACCAACCGCCGCACCGGTTACTTTTCGAGCCGAGACAGGAGGCGACATGCGACGTTCCCTTCCAGTCTGTCTTGTCCTCTTCACGGCCTTCGTCACCGCGTCCCTCGCATCGGCGCAAACGGCGACGACCGGCACGGTGGTCGGGACCGTCTCCGATCAGAGCGGCGCTCGCCTGCCAGGTGCGACCATCGAAGCGGTCGATCTCGCCACCAATACGACTGTGAACGTGTTGTCAAGCGAGACTGGCCAGTTCACCTTGCCGAACCTGCGCCCCGGCGACTATCGAATCACCGTGAGCCTGAGCGGATTCCGCACAACGGTGATGACGGTCAAAGTGGAGGTGGCCAAGTCGGTCCTGGCCAACGCCACCTTGGGCTTGGGCCAGCTCGCCGAGACAGTGGAGGTCAAAGGCGAAGCGCGCATGGATCTCCAAACGCTCGACGCCTCGGTCGGCAACGTCGTCGGAGGCGAAGCGATGGTGCGCCTGCCCACTGTCCAACGTCGCGCCTCGGAATTGCTCTACCTCCAGGTCGGTGCGCAGCCGCTGTTTGGCGCCTCGACGTCTCGGGGCGGCGGCGTGGCGGGCGCGCGATCCGATCAGAACGTGTTCACGCTCGACGGCGTCGACATCTCCGAGCCCGAAATGGGCGGAATCACCGGTCAGATAGGGCCGGGCATGATGGTGCCCATCGATGCGATCGAGGAGTTTCGTGCGACGTCCACAAACGCGAACGCGAGCTTCGGGCGTTCAGGGGGTGGGCAGTTCACCTTCGCGACGCGCCGCGGCTCGAACCGGTTGAATGGCGCCGCGTATTGGTACCATCAGAACGACAGCCTGCAGGCGAACACGTGGACACGTAACCGACTGGGCCAGCCACCGCCTCCGCTCCGCGACAATCGCGGTGGCGCGCGTCTTGGCGGTCCGATCCTGCGCAACAAGACGTTCTTTTTCGGCTTCTACGAAGGACGCCGCTTTCCGCAGTCGACAGATGTCGTCAGGCTCGTGCCCACCGATTCATTTCGTCAGGGCATCCTCCGCTTCCGCGACGGCGCCGGCAACATCGTCAGCTACGACATCCGAACGTCAACGCTCTGTGGACCGGCCAACGCCAACGCGTGCGACGCGCGTGGCATCGGCATGAGCCCTGTGATTCGCGAGCTCATGGAGCATTACCCGCTGGGGAACTCGCCGTCCGATGGCGACGGTCTCAACACGGTTGGGTTTCGCGGTCCCGATGACACATCACAGAACAACGACCTGTCGCTCACGCGGGTGGATCACAATCTGTCGACCAATTGGCGGCTGTACGGCTCTCTGTTGTGGCAGCGCGAGCGCGTCGGCAACACCGCGAAAGTCGAGTTCGACCCCGCGATCACGAAGGGTCAGGCGTTCCTGCCGCTCTCGAGCTCTCCTTCCGATCCACGCAACGTGGCGGTCGTGCTGAGTGGTCAGCTGCGCACGACGATGTTCAATGAAGCGCGAATGGGATGGGCACAGACAGGCGTGCCGCTCGCGCGCGCGCTGCCACGCATTCAAGTGCCTGCCGCCGGCGCACCGATCGATTTCGCCGGTGCGCTGCTTGGCGAACCAGGCGATCCGACCGGGCTCGGACCGCAGTTCTCGCGCTCGCGGGTCTGGCAATGGGCCGACACGCTGACGTGGACGAAGGGAACTCACACCGTGCAAAGCGGCGTGACCATGCTACGCGTCAACTTCAAGCATCGCCGCAACGACAAATCGGGTCTGCTCACGACGCCGTTCGCGCTCATTGGTTCCGGGACATTCTTGACACCTTCGCCCTTGAACCGGCCGCCAACGTGCGTCGGAACGCAGACCAACTGCCTGCGCTCGGCCGACGTGGCCCGCTGGGACAACTTGTATGCGGCGATGCTCGGAATGCTCGACAACTATTCGGGGTTCCTGGCCCGCGATACACATGGCAACGCGCTGCCGATCGGCACGCCACTCGAAAACGACGTCTACGCGTGGCACAACGAGCTGTATGCGTCCGATACCTGGCGACTGGGCGACGCGTTCACGCTCAACTACGGGTTGAACTTCGTCATCGAAACACCGGCGCATGACATCGCCGATCGGCAGGCATTTGTCATCGACATGTCGACCGGACAGCCGCTGAAACCGAAGGAGTTCATCGATGCGAAAGCCGAAGCGGCGCGGCGCGGGCAGGCGTACAACCCGCTCGTCGGGTTCGCGCCGCTCAGCAGCGCTGACGACAACATCTACCCGACACAGAGGAAGCCGTCTCCGCGCGTTGCGGCGACGTGGCAGCCACAGGCCGACAGCGGATTGATCGGCCGCGTGTTCGGTAGCCGACGCAGCGTGATCCGCGGTGGATATAGCCTGACCTTCGATCGTCTCAGCATTGGTCGACCGGTGGAAACGCCGATGACGGGCAACGAGAACTTCGCGCAGACGATCACGATCCAGGGTCCGCGCAACGCGAACGGCGACTTTTACCGCGTCGGCGTCGATGGCCCGATCCCGCAGCTGACGATTCCACCCCAGCTCACGTTCCCATTCGTTCCGACGCCCCGCAATCCCAACGCGGGCATCGGTTATCCGATCCTCACCGGACGTGCATTCGATCCGGAGTACAGCATCGGACACTCGCATAATTTCACCGCATCGGTTCAGCGCGAGGTGCCGGGCAGCATGATCGTCGAAGTCGGCTGGATTGGGCGGCACGGGCGCAATCTGCCCGCGTCGCTCAACATCAACCCGGTCCCCTATTTCATTACCGACATGAGCGGTCAATCCAGGCAGACGTTTGCGGACGCCTTCAACGCCGTAGCCGGCGAGCTGCGATCGGGCGTTGCGGCCACTCGCGTCACGCCACAGCCGTGGTTCGAGAACAATCTCGGGAACGGCGGCACCGCGACGCTCGCCAGCGCAGCAACGGCAAACTTCGTATCCGGTCAGGTCGGCACCCTCTTCTCGAACCAGATCGATCCGCGTTTGATGGCGCGCGGCCTGCAGCCAATCACGAATCTGCAGTTCCAGCGGTTCGACTACCTCACCTTCGGTGGTCGATCGGATTACAACGCCGTCTTTTTCAGCGTGGCCAAGCGGCCGACGCACGGCCTCACGTTCAACGCGACGTACACGTGGTCGCATTTCAAGGACCAGGGCGGTCTTCCGCAGGACAGCGGCGGTGGGCGCATCACCGACTCGTTCAATTGGGACTACGACTACGGTGATGCGCTGAGCGACCGGCGTCACTCGCTGACGGTGTACGGCACGTACGAATTACCGTTCGCACGATCCAATCCGCTGCTTGGCGGCTGGTACGTGTCGTTCATCGGTCTTGCCTATAGCGGCTTGCCAATTGCGGTTGGCGACGGCGGACAGAACTTCGGCTTCGGCGGCAACGAGACCGCTCCCTTGATCGATGAGCAAACCTACAACGGCGGAAAGCATTACGACGTGCCAGGCTCCGGCGGCGTGGCCTCGTCCGGCAATCCGGCCACCGGCGGCACGGGCGTGAATCTCTTCGAGAATCCCGAAGAGGTGTTCCGCAACTTCCGCCACGTGCTGATCGGAGTGGACAATCGCACCAATCGAGGGGCGGTGCGCGGCTTTCCGATCTGGAACGTGGATCTGTCGATCGGCAAGTCGCTCGCGGTGGGACGGACGAAGATGAGCGTGTCTGCCGATTTCTTCAATGTGTTCAACTCCGTGATGTTCTCGGATCCGAGCCTCTCGATTCTCGATCCCGCCGGTTGGGGTGTCGCGACGCGACAGACCGGAAGTCCGACGAGCGGAGACTTTTCGGGACCACGTCGTCTCCAGGTGGGACTGCGGCTCGAGTTCTGATGGGAGATGACGATGGCGCGCATATGGCACCTCGCGCTCGCACTCATCGCCGCGATCATGTGCGGAACCCTCTTCGCGCAAGCGCCGCGCGGCGGAAATCCAGTCGACGCGCGGCTACTCGACTCGCTGCGATTCAGGCTGATCGGACCAAACGCGCCAGCAGGGCGCGCATGGCAAGTGGTTGGCGTTCCAGGTCAGCCCAACCTGTTTTATGTCTGCACGGCCCAAGGCGGCGTGTGGCGTTCGACGAACTTCGGCGCCACCATTGAGCCGATCTTCGACGAGGAGAACGGCGCATCGTGCGGAGCCGTCGCCATCTCGCCATCGGATCGGAACGTGATCTGGGTCGGGAGCGGTGAGCCTGCAGCACGCCAGTCGAACGCCCTTGGCTATGGCGCGTGGAAATCCGTCGACGCCGGCAAAACCTGGCAGCACGTTGGACTCGAGACAACCGAGCAGATTGCGGCGCTCGTGATTGACCCGCGCGACCCGAATGCCGTCTACGTCGGCGCGATGGGCCACCTGTGGGGTCGCAATATCGATCGCGGTGTGTTCCGAACGCGTGATGCAGGCAGGACGTGGCAGAAGGTGCTCTACGTCGATGACATGACTGGCTGCATTGACCTTGCGATCGATCCGCGGAACCCGAACGTGTTGTATGCCTCCACGTGGCAGCGCATGCGATCGGGCGGCGCCATCATGCGCGAATCTGGTCCCGGGAGTGGGATTTATAAGACCACCGATGGGGGCGACCACTGGACGCGCCTGACCGGAGGACTTCCTGCCGAGCCGCTCAGCAAGATCGAGCTCGAGGTCGCGCAGAACGCACCGGACACGGTGTTTGCCTACGTCCTGTCGGGCGAGCCGCAGCGCGGAGTTCGGTCGAGCACCGCCGGCGGTGTCTTTCGATCCGATGACGGCGGAACCACGTGGCAACGCATCAACCCACGGCTCGCGTCGCGCACCTATTACACGCACCTCAAGATCGATCCCGGCAACGACAAACGACTGTGGATACTCGACCTCTCACTCTTCCGGTCGGACGATGGCGGCATGACGTGGACGCAGCACAACACCACGCACGTGCATGCCGATCTGCACGGGTTGTGGATCGATCCGCGCGATTCGGACCGGCTGGTCCTCGCGGGCGATGGCGGCGTTCACACGTCTGTCGACGGTGGCCGCACATGGGTTCAAACCGTGTTGCCGATCGGTCAGTTCTACGAGCTGGATGTTGACGCGCAAGATCCGTACTGGGTGTACGGCGGCATGCAGGACACGGCGTCATGGATTGGTCCAAGTCGCACGTACGACAACGAGGGGATCACGGATCACGACTGGTTCAAGGTACGCTCGACGGGCGACGGGATGGCCATACATCCCGACCCGCGTAATCCGAACGTGATCTGGATGGCGCAAAACAGCGGGAACACCTCGCGCCTCGATCTCGGAAGCTGGATTCGCACCGAGTTCCAACCGACGCCGGCGGAAGCCAAGCAACTTGGGCTCGCGCCGCTTCGATGGAACTGGACACCTCCGTTGATTATTTCCGTCCTCGATCCCGACGTCATCTATCTGGGCGCCCAATATGTTTTCCGCTGTCGCGTGCTCGGTCCGGGTGAGTTCGACGAAGTCGCCCGCCGCTGCGAACCCGTGAGCGGCGATCTCACGCGCCAGCAGGATCGGCAGTTTCCTGCCGTGGGCGAGGGGTATCACACCTATGGTTCGCTGTTCTCGATTGCGCAGTCGGCGATCGAGCCGAACGTCATGTGGGCCGGGTCCGATGACGGCTGGATTCATGTGTCGCGCGATGGCACGCGCACGTGGACGCGGGTAGACACCAACCTGCCGAGCGGGCCGCATCAACAGGGCTTTGTGTCACGCATCGAACCGTCACGCACAGGAGCCGGCGCCGCGTACGTCGCGTTCGATCTTCACTATCACGACGACACTCATCCCTATATCTTCAAGACCACCGATTTTGGCAAGACGTGGACGAACATCACGAGCGACCTGCCGGCGTGGGGCTCGACGTACACGATCCGGGAGGACCCGCACAACACCCGCGTGCTCTACGTCGGCACCGAAAGCGGCCTGTTCGTCTCGCTCGATCAGGGTGGTCACTGGATGCGGTGGAAGAGCAACCTGCCGCATACCGGCGTGCGCTCGTTGGCCATCCAGGCGCGCGATCGCGAGCTCGTCGTCGGCACGTTCGGCCGATCGATCTGGGTGGTCGACATTGCGCCGATCGAGCAGCTCACGGACGCGATCGCGCAATCAGCCGTCCTGTTCGACGTGAAACCCACGACCGCATACAACATCCGGTATACGTACGGGACGGGCGTGGAGGAGGTCAACGGAAACCTTTTCTTCAGAGGCGAGAATCCACCATACGGCGCCGTGCTCACGTACTACCTGAAGCAGTCAGTGAGCGGCAACGTCGCGCTGACGATCAAGGATTCCAACGGCAGCGTGGTGCGCACGTTGTCAGGCCCCGGCTCGCCTGGATTGCACCAGGTGCAATGGGACCTCGAAACCGACGCGGCGAAGGCAGGCGCCGTATCAGCGGGCTTCGGCGATGGCGGCGGCCTGACGCCCAGCGCTCGTCAGCGCCGCAGGCGTGTCGCACCCGGAACGTACACGGCAACATTGCAGATCGGAGCGACGACGCTCGCCAAGCCGGTTGTGGTTCGGAAGGAGACGGAAGGTACTAAACGCGTACTACCGCGCCTGTAGGTCGGAACGCGGCGCTTCGAGTCTCCGAGCAGCGAACTCTTGGCCGGTCCGCGCGTGGCATGGCGACCGGATCGCGGGAGAATCATTTAGACGATAATCGCACCAAGAAGCGGAGAGGCGAGCGATGCCGGGAAACAGTCAGGGCGGATCGACAGGCTCGGATCCCAATGGAGCGGAAATTGACGCAGGGACGCTGACGCTTACGGGAACACCGACCCCTATCTCGACGGGGCTGAGTAGCAGCGTGTCGAGCCGGAGCGTGCGCCTGAGATTCCCGGTCCTCGAGACGTTGGCCTACCAATATGGCTGGGCGTTCGGCCGTGGCCGCAGCCTCAACGACGCCGAGCGCCGCGAAGCGCGTGAAATCTTCGGCAATTCACTCGACCTCGACCCAGTGCGTATCGTCACCACACGATTGGCGGCGGCGCCCACGACGCTCGGCGACTACATCCGCGCGAGCGGCTCGATGTCCACCGCCACGCTCATTCACGAACTGACTCACGTTTGGCAGTACCAGCACGGCGGCGCAGCCTACATCTCCGACTCGATATGCCACCAGGTTGCCGCGTGGGCCGCGACCGGGTCACGCAACGCCGCCTACGACCTGACCGACGTCGTCCGTCCGGGAAAATCGTTCAGTGAGTACACCGCCGAACAGCAGGCGATGATCGTCGAAACGTACTATGACGAGCCCGACAAGCGCACCGACCCGGTTTACCAGGCGCTGATCGATCAGGTGCGCCGGCGGTCGCCGGCGCCGCCCGCGGAGCGGCAACGCCTGATCTATGAGGAGGGGTTGTTCGGTCCGACGAACGATCTTCGACGCGATGTGCTCCCCGACGAACGACGTCCGCTCCCAATCATGCCGCTGATTCGCATCGATTTCTAAGAAGACATCCGTTCGCGGTCATCCGATCGGTGGGCGGGGTTGAATACGCCGACGATCGTCGGTTAGGCCTGTGCAAAAACTCGGTCGCCATGCTCCTCACGTTCAGCTCAGCGCCCGGCTTCCGCTTGGTGGCGTCCGTGGCGCAAAATGCATCGGCAAAGGATGGGCGGGGCGTGGAATGATGATGAAGAAGTGAGGCCGCCTGCGGCGAGCAAAACAGACCCAAGCAATCCCGCGTCGTAGCATGACCTCACGAGTGGATCAGTCTCATTGACTCGGTTCGACGGGACACAAGGTGTCCTGGAGATCGCATGACGTCAGGCGAAGCGAGTGCTGGCGAGTCGGAGCCGGCCGGACTGCCGGATTCCGACCGGCGCAGCGTTATCAACTGGCTGCTGGGCACGTGGGCCGCGGGCGTACTCGGGGCCATTCTGTATCCGGTGCTGCGCTATGTGGTCCCGCCCGAGGTGCCGGAAGCCGCGACCGCCTCGGTGCGGGCCGGCGCGGCCTCGCAGCTGTCGCCAAACTCCGGCCGCATCGTGCCGTTCGGCTCCGCGCCCGCGATTGTCGTCCGCACCGCGACGGGGGAGTTGCGGGCCTTTGCCGCCACCTGTACGCATCTTGCCTGCACCGTGCAGTACAGAGACGACTTGCAGCACATCTGGTGTGCCTGTCACAACGGACATTACGATCTCAATGGCCGGAACATCAGCGGTCCTCCTCCGCGCCCTTTGGAAGCCTACGACGTGAATGTCGCCGGCGATGAGATTGTGATCTCGCGGAAGGCGTGATGGCCGAACGGGTCCGCGGCTGGCTCGCCGAACGGCTCCCGCTCCAGGCATTGGCTGACGCGCTGCGTCACAAAACCGTCCCGCAGCATCGCTTCTCCATTTGGTACTACTTCGGCGGGATGACGCTGTTCTTGTTCGCGATCCAAGTCGGGACCGGGGCCTTACTTCTGCTGTATTACCGGCCAAGTGCTGGCGAGGCGTACGAAAGCGTCCAGTTCATCATGACGCGTGTGCCCTTCGGCTGGCTTGTGCGATCGATTCACGCCTGGTCGGCCAACCTGATGGTCGCGGCGGCGTTTGCGCACATGTTCAGTGTGCTCTTCCTCAAGGCCTATCGTCCGCCACGCGAGCTCACGTGGATCTCTGGCGCCGTCTTGCTGTTCCTGACGCTCGCATTCGGCTTCACGGGGTATCTCCTGCCTTGGAACGAGCTGTCGTATTTCGCCACCAGGGTGGGCACCGAGATCGGCGGTGCGGTGCCGCTCGTCGGTGATTTTTCAGTGCGCCTGCTGCGCGGGGGAAAGGACGTCACGGGAGCAACGCTGACCCGTTTCTTCGGCGTCCATGTGGCGATCCTGCCCGCCATTGCCACTGCGGTGTTGATGCTGCACCTCTGGCTGATCCAGGCGCACGGCATGAGCGTTCCGCGGAGCGTGGAGCACAGCGTGCAACGCGACGGTCGCCGGGTGCGGGCGGTGCCCTTCGTTCCGCATTTCGTGCTGCGCGAGCTCTTCGGCTGGACGATCGTCCTGGCGCTTCTGGCGGCGCTCTCCGCGTTCATGCCGTGGGAGCTGGGGAAGAAGGCCGATCCATTTGCCCCTGCGCCGGCAGGCATCCGACCGGAATGGTACTTCCTCTGGACGTTTCAGACATTGAAGTATGTCCCCGCTCGCGTCCTGGGCATCAACGGCGAACTGCTGGCCGTGATCGTGCTCGCCGTTGGCGGAGCGGCGCTCGTCGCGCTCCCCTTGCTCGATCGAAACACGCCCGCGTCCCGACGTGCGGTATCGGTTCTGGCCGCGACGATCCTTCTGTTCATGTTGGTCATGACGATCGTCGCGCTGCAAACGGAGGCGAGATGACTGCGGAGACCCGTCTCTGGGCGATGCTCCTGGTCATGCCGCTGGCGCTGCTGGTGCTGTCGAAAGCTGCGGCCGCGCAGAGCGTTGAGGAGAACGCCAGGGCCGCATTTCGCGATGACGCACACGCGGGCGCTGGCCTCACGTGCGAGAGCTGTCATGGCGGTGGTCCGGTTCGGTCCGGCGCCGCCCCGCATAGCGCATCGTATGCGATTCGGCGGACTGCCGTCGCGCCCATGTGCGCACGGTGTCACAGCGATGCCGCCTACATGCGAAGGTTCGCCCCTCAATTACGAATCGATCAATATGCCGAGTACGTGACGAGCACGCACGGCAAGCGTATGGCTGCGGGCGAGGAGCGCGTCGCGACCTGCAGCGACTGTCACGGCGCGCACGGCATCAGGCCGGTCAAGGACCCGCGCTCGCCGGTTGCGCCGGGCAACACCGCGAAGACGTGCGCCGCGTGTCACGCCGATCGCGGCCGCATGGTGGCGTTCGGGCGCGAGCCGACGGCGTTTCCGGACTGGTCGGCCAGCGTGCATGCGGCGGCACTGCTCACCCGCGGCGACACCTCGGCCCCGACCTGCAGCACCTGTCACGGAAGCCACGGCGCAACGCCGCCGGGCGTCGACGCGGTCGCCAATGTCTGTTCGCAGTGCCACGCGCGTGAAGCCGAATTGTTCCGGGCGAGTCCGAAGAAAGCGATTTTCGAAGCGATGGGCCAGGCCGAATGCCTAGCGTGCCATGGCAACCACCGCATCGAACACCCCTCTGACGAATGGGTCGGGCTCCAGCAGGACGCGGTGTGCGCCAAATGTCACGACGAAAGCACCGGTGGTGCGAAAACCATCGTCGCTGTAAGACAAGGGCTCGATCGGCTGTCCTCTCAAATTGCCGCGGCGGATGCCGTGTTGGGGCATGCCGAGCGCGCGGGAATGCTGGTGGACGAGGGGCGGGTGGCGTTACGGCAGGCGGCTGACCACCGCATTCAATCGCGCGTGCTCGTCCACGCATTTGCTGTGAGGCCGTTCGACGACATGGCGGGCCAGGGGCTTGCGGCCGCTGAACGCGCGCGAGCCGTGGGCGAAGAAGCGCAGCGGGAGTTGCAATTCAGACGACAGGGACTCGGAGTGGCGACATTCCTTATCCTTGGATTCCTCGTGACTCTGTGGTGGAAGATCCGCCGACTGCCACAGACAGATTCCCAGCCGGATAGACCTTGAAACGACGCCAATCTGGCGAAACATTGGTGCGCCCAACCTCTCAGTTAGAGAGACCTACTGCCACGAGGCTGAGGCAGAACTAACGGCGACCTGAACTGGTATCGTTCTGTTGCGCGCGTACAGGTCCGCTTGCAAGGAGCGCGTCAGCTATTCGACGCGCGGAAGACTTGATATTGCCTCGACTCAAGTTAATAAGAATCGCGACCGCGAACCGCTTCTGGGGAATTCGGAGAAGGTACGTGCTCACTCCCGTGCCGCTGCCGTATTTGTCAACATAGTGATTGCCTCGAGCATCCGTGCTCAATTCCCATCCCAAGCTGTACTCGATGGGGGTGCCGTCGTTCAGCGCAGCAGCAGTGTTCATCAGTCGGAGGCTGTCTGGCGTGACAAGCTTCCCGGCATTGAGAGCGATATTGAAGCGAATAAGATCTTCGGCCGACGCAATCATCCCTCCGCCTAGCCATTTGATGCTGTTGTCGACGTACGGCGCGTTGTGAAGCTCGTCGCCTGTGCGTTCGTATGCACGCGCGCGATGTGGGACGATTCGTTCCGCGTATTCGAGCTGCGTGGCGGCCAATCCAGCAGGCTTGAAGATGTGTTCGTTTAAAAACGATTCCAGCGGCATGCTGCTCGCCGTTTCCACCACACCAGCGAGCAAGTTGAACGCATAGCTGGAGTACAAGGTCTTTGTGCCTGGCGGAAACAACAGCGGATCGTCTTTGAAGATTGCTATGGCATCCGCCAGCGAGTTGTAGCGCACAGTGGAGTTGTTCTCGCCAGGTTTGTAATGTCTGATTCCCGAGGTGTGGCTCAGGATCTGACGAATGGTCACAGGATGGTGGAAGCTCGGTACGTACTTCTCGATCGGATCATCCAACCGCACAGCACCGCTATCAACCAGCTGCAGCACCGCCGTCGCCGCAAATGTCTTCGAGATTGAGGCAATGCGATAGACGGTGTTGCCTCGGGCAGGAACGTCATTCTCGATGTCGGCCAATCCGAAACCGGACGACCAGACAAGTTTGTCGTTCATCGCCACGGCCACTGAGAGACCGGGTGCGGCCAGCTCGTTCCGCACGTCTTCGCACACCTTCGCGACACCCGAAAACCCATCCTGTGCGCGAGCAGGCGCCAGCAAAACGAGCGTGACTGGCAACAGCCAAGTCGCATTCCTCCAATGGCAGCTTTTCATGCGCTACGCAGCTAAGGGATGGCCGAAAATATTCCGGCGTTTCCGGTTCCGACGCCAACCGAGTGGATTCAGATCAGTTACTACGCTTGGGCTGCGCCTTATCGACCAGAACAACACCGCCCTTCATCACCCATTGCACGTTGTGAATGACGACGTTGATGTCTTTCGTGGGATCGCCGTCCACTGCGACAATGTCCGCAAGATATCCGGGAGCGAGCTTCCCGAGCTCGTTTTCCTTTCCAAGCATCGCAGCACCGTTGGTCGTCGCCGTGGCCAGCGCCTGGTCTGGCGTCATGCCCGCCTTCACGAACCACGCGAGTTCTTGCGTTGTTTCACCAAGTAGGGCGGTCGCTCCGCCGTCGCTTCCCATCGCGAACTTCACTCCTGCCTTGACAGCCCGCTTGGCGGTTTCGAGATTGCGATTGATGAAATCGTTCAAGCGATCTTTGTCCTCCGGTGTCGCCGTCTTGAGGTTGTCGCGATACCACCGGTTGTGATCGATTGTCGGCACGTAGAATGTTCCTCGCTTCACCATTTCCGCCAGGGTTGCATCGTCCATGTCAACCGCGTGTTCGATGGTATCGGCCCCGGCGTGCGTGGCATCGCGAGCTCCTCCTGGTCCGTACGAGTGAACCGCAACCTTCTTTCCAAGGATGTGGGCGGCATCGACGGCAGCTTTCAGTTCCTCATACGTGAATGTCTGGAATCCAGTGAGTTCCAGGACTCGGATTTTTCGTGCGTGGCCGACTCGTAGCACAAATGCTCGTAAAAAAACAAGTCAAGCACGTGGCTTCCCGTCGGATCGCTTTGGCGGCTAATCAGCGCGAACCGCTGCCGCTTTGCGCACAAGATATCGAATCGTTCTTATGACTTCGGCAGCGGCCTGTCGGCAGCGCTTCAGCCGTGGCGCGGTAAGTGATCGTGCCTCGCGACGGCAGGCGGTCGCGCCGGCGGCTGCGTGCGGACGTTGGAGGCCGGGCGGTGTAGATCGAACTTTTGTGAGAATACAGTGGCGAAGCTGAAGCCCGCCACCTGCCAAAACCAAACACTGGTCACCAAGAACCCCACACCGAAACCAAGCAGCCCGAGACACGAAACACTTAACGCCGCCAACGCGATCAGCCAGGCATGCCAGTAGGCTCGTCCACCCTGGGCAACACGCCGCAACGCTTTGACCGGATTGAACACTTCTCTGGCGTCGAATCGCAGGCAGTAGTGCGACATGTACCCGGGCACTGCCACCGTCGCCAGGAGCCACAGGCCGATGGCGACGAGGGCGAGTGCCCACGAGCCTCTTCGCCACGCCAGAACGCCCACCGCCATCGCCGGCAGGGCGTACTCGACCATGCCCAGAAATGTCACCGTGCCGTACTTGAGGAGACGACCATAGTGGCGCCAGGCTGGCCATGGACACATGCCGTTTTGCATGTTGTGGACCATCTGAACGCGATGCCCCATGTTCAGCAACCATCCGACGACTGGCAGCAGGAGAAGGGCCGCACCGATGAACACTTCCCGTCGGCTTTCGCGAGTCTGCAGCGGAAACGCGAAAGCGGACCGCCATCCGAGCGGGGTGTCGAGATCGATCGGTCCAGTAAACACTTGGCGACTATCCGCCGGTGCGGTGCTCAGGAGGGCATCAACGGTAGCCGAACACTGGCGGGAACATGACAACCACCAATGCCGCCCATACGGAGTACACGGGCAGATAGGCGATCTGCCATCGTTCCAGGTCGGCAAATGAGCCTCGGTGACGCAGGAAGCACGCATAGAGCCACGCCGACCACGCCAGGTTGACGAGCAGAATGAGATTCTCGCCAAGAGCTGCCACTCGGTTGGGAGTGAAGCCAAACTCGGAGATGCGGGCGGCGATCGCCGCGAGCGCCACCCCATCGACCACGAGCGCGCTGACCACGAGCAGCAGTTGCAGGCCGTCGAAGAAGTCGGGCGGTGCCTGCGGGTCGCGTGCGGAGGCGGCGTAGAGCACCAGCCCGACGACCAGCACCAGCAGCAGGTCGAAGCCGATCAGTACCTCCCGCTTCACGTTGATGGGACTGCCTGTCCACGCCATCGTGGCCAGAAACACCAGTAGCAGAATTGTGAACAGCGGCGTGAACAGCCTGGTCAGCACCGGTGCCATGTTCTCGATGACACTTTGCTTCGCCTCCACGAGCCAGGATCCGATGATGACGGCCCCTGCCGCCCCGCACGGAATCAGCCAGCCGCCGATGAACCACTCAGGGTTCATCTCGATGGCCTTGAACAACATCACCGTAAAGGCGGTGAGGACGCCCCCGCCGAGCGCGATGAGCACGTAGTAAATCGCCAGCTCGCCCGAGAACCGCACGAAGTTCATGCGCCCACCATCGTCGAACCAGCGGCCTCGGACGTACGCAAAGCCGACGGCCAGCCACAGGGCGATTGGCAGGTGCAAACCGGTCAGCAGCTGAGTGTCGCTGCCCTCCGGGAAGTTGTCGAGCCGTCCTGGATTGTGGAAGGGGAAGACGTTGGCGAAAATGGCCCCGGCGGCGAAGGGCAGCGCGAGGCAGAGGCCGCGTACAAGGTCCGACCCGCGCTTCCACACGAAGTAGACGGTGAGCAGCGGGAAGACGAACAGGCTGGCGTTCCGGGCGTAGAAAGGCGGCAGTTCTTCATCAGGGCTGAGCCGAAGACCGAACAGCGCCGGCACTTTAACGGCCAGTGCCGCGGCGACGGCAAGGCACAGGACGACGAGGATCTCGGCGCGTCCTGTGTTGGCCGGCTTTTCAGCGTCGGGCGCCATGACCAATTGCTTCCACAGCCGCTCGGAATGCGCGCGTGCGAACTCGCGTGACAGCGCATCGAGGCTGCCCATTCGCTTGACCGCGACTAAGAAAGCTTCATCGCCTGCCAGGCCTGCGTCGGTGAGCGCCACCAGCTGGTCGCGCAGATGTCCCTCGAGCTCCTCCACGTCGGGGCCGTGAACGGCCTGCCGGCGGCGCAGGTACGCCCGCCACTGCGCGATTTGCTCCTCGAGCGGTCGATCGGCGAAGGTCGTCATGCCGTGCACGCCTTCATCCAGATACTCCGCAGGGTACCGTCCACGGCCTGCCACTGCTGCCGGTGGGATGCGAGCTGCGCCCGGCCCTCTCTCGTGATCCGGTAGTACTTACGCCTGCGGCCGTTCTCGGAGGCGCACCACTTCGCCGCGACATGACCTTGGCGCTCGAGCCGGTGCAGCACGGGATAGAGCATGCCGTCGGTCCACTGCAGGTGCCCGCCTGACAACTCGGTCACTCGCTTGATGATGGCGTAGCCGTAACTGTCGCCTTCGGCAA
>Ga0137368_10000311_pt1 | contig 44193 bp, 45 predicted proteins | sample SagtaG_13_FD_104917 | JGI IMG/M metagenome (GOLD analysis project Ga0137368, IMG submission 104917) | Vadose zone soil microbial communities from Sagehorn Ranch, Mendocino, California, USA - Sage1_L_100_16 metaG | ecosystem: Environmental > Terrestrial > Soil > Vadose zone | place: USA...
ACTCCCGGTAATCCGCGCCGCCGAGGAAGCATGCCTCCTGGCTCTCGGCGCGCCGGGCGACCGCGAGCCCTGCGCGCTCGGCCTCCGCGCGCGTCTCCTCCTTCGTCTGGTCGCCGAGCGGAAACCAGATGCGGTCCAAGGTCGCGGGATCGACGCGCGCGAGCATGTACGACTGGTCCTTTCGCTCGTCGACAGCGCGCGCGAGCAGCGGCTGCCCTCGGTGCTCGACGATGCGGGCGTAGTGGCCGGTGGCGAGCCGGGCGGCGCCCGCTCGGCGGGCGAATGCCAGGAGCTGGGCGAACCGGAAGCTGCCGTTGCAACGCGTGCACGGATTCGGCGTCTCTCCCCGCGCGTAACCCTCGACGAAAGGCCGGACGATCGCCTTTCGAAATGCCTCACGGGCATCGAGCGTGACGTGCGGGATCCCGAGCGCGTGACACGTCTCGCGGGCGGCGATCACCGCCGACGGCGAGCAGCACGCCCGCTCCACGTCCGGCCCTTGCGGGTCGATCCAGAGCCGGAGCGTGACCCCGATCGCCGCCGGTCCGGCGCGAAGCAGGGCAACGGCGCTGTCGACTCCGCCGCTCATCGCGACAGCGATCCGACCCGGACGCACGTGGGCCCGGAAGATCGGCCCGATCGCGTTCGCCAGCGCGTCGACTGCCAGGCGCTCGCCGCCAACCGCCGCCGCCTCGAGCAGGGTCAGACCGGTGAGCGGCCGCTCGAGCCCTTCGGCGTCGGCGTCCACGATTCGATCGCCCTCTACGGCCAGACGGACGAACGCCCACGCACCGTCGACTGACGCGTCTCCGGTGACCTCCAGCATCTCAGCCAGGCTACCCGAGAAAATGGTGCCCCACCCTGCCGATGTTCCCGCCGCCTTTGCGAACCTGGACTAGCCAGGTGGGTGCCCTGCCGGAGGCCCCTGAAGGCCTGCCGGACACAGGCTCCCTCTGCAGTGGTGTTGGTTCAACATGTACGCGACGGGCCACGCACAGGGTCGGGCGGTCTCACTCTAGCGCGCGTAGCTCCAGCGAACCGCGACCCGCCCCGTGACTCCGAGTCGTCGGGCGAGTGCCGGAGTGAGGCCGAAGCGGGCCCCGCGCGCGACCGGCCCGGGTGCGATCACCTGGGTCAGGAGGTCCTGGCCCCGGTAGCTGATGTAGAGCTTGGCGCCGCAGGGCAGGACGGGATCGGCGATGCCCAGGCTGGCAGCGCGCAGGCGGACACCGCATGCGGTGGTCGCCCCCTCGAGCTCCCGGCCCCAGGGCGCGGCGTGGGCGTCGCGCCATGGGCCGACGCGCTCGGGCAAACGCTCACGAGAAGCAGACTGGTCCCGCCCCGACGCAATCGCGAGGCCGAGGACCGCCGCGAGAAGCGCGACGGCCGCGAGCGCGATCTGCCGCTGGGCCAGCTCAACGGGCACCATCTACGCCATCCGGATGGGCGCCGGACTCATACAGGCGCCTACGCGCGCAGAACGAAGCGACGCGGACGGGAGGTCCGCCGAGCGTGCCCCGCTACCGCTCCTCTTCACTCGAACCCTCGGCCTGCTCGGAACGATCGCGAGGGCCGAAGAGGATCCAGCGGCGGCGCGGCCTGGGCCGCAGGGGCTCGAGGCTGTAGCGAGCTCTTGACTCCTCGGCCTGGCGGAAGGCAATGGCCTCCTTGGTCTCGGCGGGCTCGGTTGGCGACGCGATCATCGTCTCCTCCTCGGCAGGGGGAGGTGTCGCCGGAGGCGGCTCGGGCGAAGGAGCCGGAGGAGGGTGCTCCTCGACGACTTCCTCGTCGTCCACCTCGCGTCGCGGAGCTTCCGCGAGCAGGCCGCTGTAGCGCCCGACCATCGAGACTCGCGGACTCTGCCGCCAGGCGAAGTACTCGATCATCGCCACGAGAACCCAGCCCACCGCCATCACGAGGATGATCAGGGCCGGCCGCAGGTCGGCAAGACCGACGACGACCGCGAGCAGGATCAGGAAGCCCGCTTCGAGAACGAATCTCGGCCCCAGTGCAGCTGGCATCGGTGGGAAGGTTAGAGCGCGCTACACGTTCGTGCCGCCGGAGCCAGACGGCGGCTACCCGGACTGCTCGGGAGGCGAGCCCGGAGAAGCAGGCGGCGCCCCATCCGATGGCTGTGCCTGGCGTGGCGGCCCCGGCGTCCCCGCAGCGGGGACCGGACGGAGAGGCTGGGAAGCCTGAGCGACGTCGCCGTTCCCGGACCCTTCGATCTCGGGCTCAGCCGCTCTGCTCGACTGCGCAGCCGACTCGGCGGCCTTGACGATCGCCTCGGCCACCTCGCTGGCGGCAGCCTCTCCGAGCCCGGCAGCGCCGAGCAGCTGCTCTGTGCCCTGCTGTGCGCGGGCGATGATCGCCGACGCCTGGGCTCGGGCCCACTCCAGGGTCTGCTCGACCTCGGCACGCGTGGCGTTCGCGAGCTCGGTCGCCTGGTGCCGCGCCTGCTCGAGCAGTCGCGCGCCTCGCGTCTCGGACTCGCGCAGCTCCTTCGCCGCGTCGCGGTTCGCGTCGGCGACGAGCTGGCGCGCCTCGTTGCGGGCTGCAGTCAAGATCTCGGTTCGCTGGCGCTCGCTCTCGTCGCGGTGCCGCTGGACCTCTGCCTCGCGCCGCTGCGACTCGACCTGCTTCTGCCGCACCTCCTGCTCGGTGCGCTGAATCTGGGCGGCTGCGGCGGTCTGGGCGTCGCGCTCGAGCACGTCGGCGAACTCGGCGGCCTGGCGGATCAGGTGAAGGGCGTCCATCCGGACGGCCTGGCCTGTGGGATCCCCCTGCGCCGACCGGCCGGCGGCCTGGAGCACGCGGAGCTGGGCCTGGAGTTGACCGGCATGGCGACGGAAAGATTCGAACGCTTCGCGCACCGCCCGCTCGTCGAGCCCGCGCTCCACGACCGGCAGGTCCTCGACCTGCGGTAGAGACGTCATCGTTGGCGCCTCGCGCGCCGCTCCAGCTCCGTCAGTGGTCATTCCAATCCTCCTCGCCTCAGGTTCCGCCGAGTATGGCGAGGAGGTCGGATAGAGACGGCCTACTCGCCTACGGGGTCTCTTTCTGCGGGGCGAGCAGGATTCCTAGCTCGTCGAGTTGGTCCTGAGGCACGTCGCTCGGCGCGCCGCTCATCGGGTCGACGCCGGCCTGGTTCTTCGGGAACGCGACGGTGTCGCGAAGGTTGGGCTCGCCGGCGAGCAGCATCACGGCTCGGTCGATCCCCGGAGCGATCCCACCATGTGGTGGGGCACCCATCGCCAGCGCGTCGAGGAGGAATCCGAAACGCAAGCGCTGCTCCTGCGGCGAGATGCGCAGCACGTCGAAGACCTGCTGCTGCAGCTCCGGACGATGAATCCTGATCGAGCCCGAGCCGAGCTCGGTCCCGTTCAGGACGAAGTCGTAGGCCTGCGCCACGGCTGCGCCCGGATCGGAGAGGATCATCTCCTCCGACTCGGCCGTTGGTGCTGTGAACGGATGATGATTCGCCTTCCATCCGCCGAGCTCCTCGTCCGGGTCGAACATCGGGAAGTCGGTGATCCAGACAGGCCGCCACGACCCTTCCTCGGCGAGCTCGAGCTCCTGCCCGAACCGCACCCGCAACGCGCCGAGCACGCGGGCGACGATCTCGGGACGATCGGCGCAGAAGAGCACCGTCGAGCCGGGATCGCTGCGAATCACCTCCAGTTCCTCGGCGGAGAGGAACTTCTCGATCGGCGACCGCGGCTCGCCGTCATCGCCGTAGACGACGTAGGCCAAGCCTTTCGCGCCCCATTCCTTCGCGAACTCTTCGAGCTTCTCGAGGTGGGCGCGCGAGAACTCCTGGGGCACGCGGAGGAAGCGGACGGCGGCCGCCTCGCCGAAGACCTTGAACTCCGAGCCGCGTGTCACCTCAGTCGCGTCTTCGATCTCGAGACCGAAACGGAGGTCAGGCTTGTCGGTGCCGTATCGGAGCATCGACTCCGCATAGGGCATACGCGGGAACGGCACCGGGAGCTCGGCGGCGATGCATTCGCGCCAGACGGCCGCGAACGTCGTCTCGATCAGCTCGAAGATGACCTCGTGGTCGGGAAAGGCCATCTCGACGTCGAGCTGTGTCAGTTCCTGGACGCGATCGGCGCGCACGTCCTCGTCGCGGAAGCAGCGCGCGATCTGGTAATAGCGCTCGAAGCCGCCGATCACGAGCAGCTGCTTGTAGATCTGCGGCGATTGCGGCAGCGCGAAGAAGCGGCCCTTCTGGAGGCGCGTCGGGACGAGGAAGTCGCGGGCGCCCTCCGGGGTCGGCTTGGCCATGATCGGCGTCTCGATGTCGAGGAAGCCGGCCGCCTCCATCTCGCGCCGGATGATCGAGACGGCCTGCGCCCTCAGCCGCAGGTTCCGCTGCAGGCGCTCGCGGCGAAGGTCGAGCCAGCGGTAGCGGATCCGCAGCGTCTCGTCGACGCCCTCTTCATCAAGCTGGAAGGGGAGCGGCGGGCAGCGGGAGAGGATCTCGAGGCGGTCGACCTGGAGCTCGACCTCGCCCGTCGGCAGGTTGGGGTTCGCGTTCTCGGGTGCGCGCGCTGCGATCTCTCCCTCGGCCTGGAGCACGAACTCGTTGCGGATGTCGTGGGCCGCGGCGGCGGCTTCCGGCGAGCGCTCGGGGTTGACGACGAGCTGGCTGACGCCGGTTGCGTCTCGGAGGTCGATGAAGACGAGGCCGCCGTGGTCTCGCCGGCGAGCGACCCAGCCGGCGAGCGTGTGCCGCTCGCCCACGTGCTCGGGCCGTACGTCTCCCGCGCCGAGATCGCGCCAGCTCACAGGCTCTCCAGCGCCTCGGCGAGGGAGGCGAACTCGGTGTCCTGCTCCCCGCTGCGGCGGATCGTCGCTCCGTCAGCGCGGGCGATGACCGTCGTTCGTGCCCCGAGCCGGCCGGCCTGCGTCAGTTGCCCCTTGAGGGACCTGCCCGCGTAGTCGGTGTCGACCGCGCGGCCGGCACGCCTCAGCTCGGCGATCGCCGCGATCACGTCCGGCCGTTCGGCAGCGTCGTCGACCGCGAAGAAGACGTCGATCTCAGGAGGGGCCGGCTCGTCGCCCTGCTCGGTCAACGAGAGCACGATTCGCTCGATACCGCTCGCGAAGCCGACGGCCGGCGTCGGAGGCCCGCCGATCTCCTCGATCAGGTAGTCGTAGCGCCCGCCGCCGCAGAGCGACGACTGGGCGCCGAGCGCCTCGCCCATGAACTCGAACGTCGTGCGCGCGTAGTAGTCGAGGCCGCGGACGAGAGTCGGCGTCAGCCGATAGTCGACGCCGGATGCGTCCAGATAGCTCCGCACGGCGTCGAAATGGGCCTGGCAGTCGGCGCAGAGCGACTCGCCGATCTTCGGCGCCTCCGCGAGCACGCGCTGCACGGCCTCCGGCTTCTGCGCCATGTTGTCGAAGACGCGCAGCGGACTCGTCTTCCGCTTCGCGACCGTGTCCTCGTCGAGATCCTCAGCGCGCTGGTCGAGCCAGGCGTCGAGCTGCTCGAGGTACGCGGGGCGGCAGGTCCTGTCGCCGATCGAGTTCAGTTCCAGCCACCAGCCTCCGATCTCGAGCCGGCCGAGTAGCTCGGCGAAGAGCTGGATCACCTCTGCGTCGAGCGCCGGATCGTCCGAGCCCATGGCCTCGACGTTGAACTGCCAGAACTCGCGGAACTTGCCTCGCTGGGGCGCCGTGTAGCGGTACATAGGCCCGATGAAGAACGTCTTCACCGGCTGCGGCTCGCGGTACAGGCCGTGCTGGATGTAGGCGCGGGCGACCGACGCTGTCGCCTCCGGACGCAGGGTCAGCGAGCGGTCGCTGCGGTCGCTGAACGTGTACATCTCCTTCTGGACGACGTCGGAGCCTTCGCCCGACGTGCGGGCGAAGAGCTCCGTGTCCTCGAAGACCGGCACGGTGATTCGGCGGTAGCCGTACAGCGCGCAGAGCCGTTCCGCCTCGTCGATCACCTGCTCCCAGAGCGGCTGTTGCGCAGGCAGAACGTCGTGGGTGCCTCTCGGTGCCTCGAACTTCACGAGGCGGCGAGTCTATCCAGGGGTTTGCGGCCCCCGACCGCCGATAGGATCGCGCCGTGCGAAGCTGGCAGCTGTCCGAGATCGAGACGCCGGACGGGAGCCGCTCGCCCGTCGTTCTCCACTCTTCGGACGAGGGGCGCGCCGTCCTCATCGGCCTCAACCCGGGGCAGCAGCTCGGCGATCATCAGGTGAAGGAGCACGTTTTTCTCGTCGTCGTCGACGGAACGGCGCGCATCGAGGCCGGAAGCGAGGCGCTCGAGGCCGGCGCAGGCACCCTCGTCGCCTTCGAGCCCGACGAGCGGCGAGTGGTCGCGAGCGACAGCGGCGCGAAGATCCTCCTACTGCTCGCGCCCTGGCCCGGCGAGGGCCACTACCGCGGCGGCGGCGAGCCTTCCTAGCCTCTCTTGCCCCTGCGCCGGACGTAGGAGCGGTAGACCAGCGAATCCAGCACGTAGCTGAAAGGGAGGAAGAGCAGGAGCAGGAAGAGGGCGCGGGCCGCGCTCACGGCGGGTGACTCGCTCCTTTCGAGGACCTGAAAGGCCACGAACATGAGGGGGCCGAAGAGAAGAGCGCGCCGCCCGACGCGGCCCCACGACGGCGGTTGAATCGGGCGGGTGCGGCCCGAACGAGCCCCGGCCTGAGCTCGCTTCTCCGTCCTCTTGGGCGCTTCGGTTTCGCCAGGCTCGACTTCGACCTCGCGACCTTCCTCGTCGACGTAGACGTACTCGTACTCGTGGCGCCGCTCCTTCTCGCGCCGTCGCCGCTGCTTCCGGGTCGGCATCGGCCTACCCTAGCGCCGCCAGGCGAGCCGTCCGGCCTCCAGGACGGCGGCCACTGTCTCACCTCCCAGGTGGTAAGCGAGGTAGCGCCAGTCCGGTGCGTCTAGGAGCACGATGTCGGCCTGGTAACCCGGTGCCAGGCGGCCGATGCGATCGGCGCGTCCGAGGACGTGCGCGGCATTGACGGTGCAGGCTGCGAGGGCCTCACCGGGAGAGAGGCCGAGCTGCGTGCACGCGAGCGAGCAGGCGAGAGGAAGGCTTTCGGCGAAGGCGCTGCCGGGGTTGAAATCCGTCGCCAGCGCAATCGAGGCCCCTGCTTCGACGAGCGCGCGCGCAGGGGGCATCGGCCGCGAGAGGAAGAGCGCGCTCAGCGGCAGCAGCACGCCGACGACGTTGCTTTCGCCAAGCATGCGGATCCCGTCTGGACCCGTCGCCTCGAGGTGATCGACCGAGCGCGCTCCGAGCTCGATCGCGAGCGGGACGGCGCCCTGCTCCGTGAACTGGTCGCCGTGGAGGCGCAGCGCCAGCCTGGCGTCGCGGCAGGCGACGAGGTAGCGCCGCGCCTGCTCGGCGGAGAAGGCTCCGTCCTCGACGAAGACGTCGGCCGCCTCGGCGATCCGCGCCGCCTCGGGGAGCACCTCGGCCAGCGCGAAGTCGAGGTAGGCATCTCCGTCGTCGAATTCAGGCGGGACGGCGTGCGCGCCGAGCCAGGTGGGGATCCCGCCCTCGCTCGCGATTGCCCGCAGCGAGGCGAGCTCGGTGTCGCGGTCGAGGCCGTAGCCCGACTTCGCCTCGAACGTCGTCGTCCCCGCGTGGAGCATCCATTCGCAGTGCCCGCGCACCGCCCCACGGAGGCCTTCCTCGCCCGCCGACCGCGTCGCCTCGACCGTCGCCAGGATCCCGCCCCCGGCCGCGTGCAGCTCTTCGTAGCTCGCCCCCTTCGCGCGGAGCTCGAACTCACCGGCGCGGTCGCCGGCGAAGCAGGCATGCGTATGGCAGTCGACGAGCCCCGGAATCGCGGACAGCCCTCGACCGTCGAGCTCCTCGACCTCGCCCTCGAGCGCGCCGAGCTCGTGCATGCGGCCGAGGGCGGCGACCCGTCCGGAATCGCAGAGCAGGTACGCGTTCTCGATCACCTCGAGCTCGCCGAGCGCCGGCCCGCGAAGCGGCGCCTCGACGCCCGCCGGGGTGACGAGCTGGGCCAGGTCGCGGACGAGCAGCCGCGAGGGCTCGCCGCCCGGGCTCACTCGCCCACGGCTGGAGGCATCGGAGGCTCGAGCCCGTGTTCCGCGGCGGCGTCGATGGCCTCCTCATAGCCCGCGTCGAGGTGGCGCAGCACGCCGATGCCCGGATCGGTCGTGAGCACGCGCTCGAGGCGCTCGGCCATCTCGTCGGTGCCGTCGGCGACGACGACCATGCCCGCGTGAATCGAGTTCCCGATCCCGACGCCGCCGCCGTGGTGAACGCTGACCCACGTCGCGCCCGCCGCGACGTTGAGCAGCGCGTTCAGGATCGGCCAGTCGGCGATCGCGTCTGAGCCGTCTCGCATGGCCTCCGTCTCGCGGTAGGGCGAAGCGACCGAGCCCGAGTCGAGGTGGTCGCGGCCGATGACCACCGGGGCGCGGACCTTGCCCGCCCGCACGAGCTCGTTGATCGCGAGGCCCGCTCGCGCGCGATCCCCGAGCCCGAGCCAGCAGATCCTGGCCGGCAAGCCCTGGAACGAGACACGCCCAGGAGCCAGCTCGAGCCACCGCTGAAGCAGGAGGTCGTCCGGGAACAGCTCCCGCAAGACAGCATCGATTGCCGCGATGTCGCCCTCGTCGCCCGAGAGCGCCGCCCACCGGAACGGCCCGATCCCCCGGCTGAAGAGCGGTCGGATATAGGCCGGGACAAAGCCCGGGTATGTGAAAGCGTCCTCTACCCCACCCTCATAGGCTTCCCCGCGAAGATTGTTGCCATAATCGAAAACATAGCTTCCCGATCGGACGTACTCGAGGAGCGCATCCACGTGCCGCACGATCGACTCGCGGGCCCGCCGCAGGTACTCGTCCGGATCCCGCGAACGAAGCTCCGCGGCCTCCTGGACGGAGAGGCCGGCCGGGATGTACCCCTCGAGCGGATCGTGCGCCGCCGTCTGGTCGGTCACAAGATCGAAGTGCTCCCCGCGCGCCACCAGCTCGGGAACGACCTCGGCCGCGTTGCCGAGCAGGCCGACCGAGAGCGGCTCGCTCGAGTCGGCGGCCTCGCGAACAAGCGTCAGGGCTTCCTCCAGCGAGTCGGTCGAGCGATCGAGGTAGCCCGCCTCGAGCCGGCGCCTGATTCGGGCGGGATCGACCTCGACGCAGAGAATCGCGGCTCCAGCCATCGTCGCAGCCAGCGGTTGAGCTCCGCCCATCCCACCGAGCCCAGCGGTGAGAATCGTGCGCCCGGAGAGATCGGCCGTCCCGAAGTGCCGCTCGCCGGCGGCCGCAAACGTCTGGTACGTCCCCTGCAGGATCCCCTGGGTTCCGATGTAGATCCAGCTTCCCGCCGTCATCTGCCCGAACATCGTCAGCCCCTCCGCCTCGAGCCGGCGGAACTCGGGCCACGTCGCCCAGCGCGGGACGAGCAGTGCGTTTGCGATCAGGACGCGAGGCGCCCCGCGGTGAGTGCGGAAGACACCGACGGGCTTCCCGCTCTGCACGAGGAGCGTCTCGTCCTCCTCGAGCCTGAGCAGGGAGCGGACAATCGCCTTCAAGGCCTCGTGGTTGCGCGCAGCCTTTCCCGAGCCCCCGTACACGACGAGCTCCTGTGGCCGCTCGGCGACCTCCGAGTCGAGGTTGTTGAGCAGCATCCGCAGCGGGGCCTCGGTCGACCACGAGCGCGCATTCAGCTCCGGGCCGCGGGGCGCGCGAATCCGCGCGAGGTCGCCGCAGAGCGCCTCAACCGCCTGATCGAGCGCGTCGACGGCGGTCACGAGCCTCGTCGCTCAGCCTCGGCCTGGCGCCGGAGACGCCACCAGGCGTACCCGGTCGCGACGACGAAGCAGCCCAGGGCCACGGGCACCGCCACGAATGGGGTCCTCCCCGTGGCGACGGCGACGACGACGAAAACCGACGCGAAGGCCCCGTAGATGATCGCGGTATCGCGAAACGGCCGCTTCGACGGCGAAGCGGTCACGCCAGCTCCCCGGCTTCCGCCACGACGGCCGAGACCGCAGAGCCGTCCCGTATCACTGCCGCGACCGCCTCGATGTCATCCGCCAGCGACCGGTCGTCACCGAGCCGCGGGGAAAGTGAACGGACGAGCTCACGCGCGGCGGCGCCGCCGATGCCCGGCCGGAGAGGGGCGTGGAACTCGACGGCCTGCGCCGCCGCCAGGAGCTCGATCGCCAGCACGCGCTCGGCGTTGGCCAGGACCTGCCACGCCTTCAGCCCGGACGCGTTTCCCATCGCAACGTGATCTTCCTGCCCGGCGCTCGTCGGGATCGAGTCGATGCTCGCCGGATGGCAAAGCGCCTTGTTCTCGCTGACGAGCGACGCGGCGACGTACTGAGGGATCATGAAGCCCGAGTTGAGCCCGCCGTCGTTCGCCAGGAATGCCGGGAGCCCTTCCGAAAGCGCCGGGTTGACGAGCCGCTCGGTGCGCCGTTCGGAGATGCTCGCGAGCTCGCTGACCGCCATCGCCAGGACGTCGAGCGCGAAGCCGAGGGGCTGCCCGTGGAAGTTCCCGTTCGAGAGCATCGTTCCCTCGTCCGCGAGCACGAGCGGATTGTCGGTCGCAGAGTTGAGCTCGACCCTCGTCGTGTACTCCACATAGTCGAGGAGGTCGCGGGAGGCGCCGTGCACCTGCGCCGCGCAGCGGAGGGAGTACGCGTCCTGCACTCGATCGCACCAGCGGTGGGAGTCGATGATCGCCGAGCCTTCGAGCAGCGCCAGGATGTTCGCGGCCGAAGCGGCTTGCCCGCGGAGCGGCCGGAGCGCGTGAATCTCCGGGAGGAAGCTCGTGCGCGATCCCTGGAGCGCCTCGACCGAGAGCGCGCAGGCGATGTCCGTCGCCCTGGCGAGCCTCCACGCCCGGACGAGGCCGAGAGCGGCGAAGGCGCCCATGAACTGCGTCCCGTTCACGAGCGACAGCCCTTCCTTGGCCTCGAGGCGGACCGGCGCCAGCCCGACCCGGCCGAGAGCCTCGGCGCCGTCCAGAAGCTCTCCTTCCACCCGCGCGCGGCCTTCGCCGACCAGCGGGAGCGCCAAGTGCGCGAGAGGAGCGAGGTCGCCGCTGGCCCCGACCGATCCCCTGCTGGGAACCTCGGGCAGGACGCCGCGGTCGAGACACGCGAGCAGCAGCTCGGCCAGCTCGGCCCGAGCGCCCGAGTGTCCGCTGGCGAGCGCGTTCGCCCGCACCAGCATCGCGCCCCGAACGACCTCGTCGGGATAGGGATCGCCGACGCCGCAGGCATGACTGCGAAGGAGGCGCAGCTGGAGCTCCTCTGCGAGCTCGGTCGGGACTCGAGTCGAGACGAGGCGTCCGAACCCGGTCGTGACGCCGTACGTGGGCTCCTCGTCCGTGAGCGCCCGCTCGACAACCGCCCGCGCGGCGGCCATCTTCTGCCGGGCCGCATCGGCCAGCTCCACCGTCGCTCCTTCGACTGCGACCGTCCAGACGTCGTCGGGGGTGAGGTCCTCACCGGTGATGCGGACCGCGGTCGTCTGCGCCATCGCGGGGCCAGTCTAGATCGGTGATGCCAGGAGATCACCGCTTCGGGGCGTGAGCTGGGCGCTCTGGGGCGCGGCGGCGAGGCGTCGCCGATGCTCGTAGCATCGGGGGCGACTCGACGGCGCGAAGCGGACGTGACGGCCCCCGGGCCGTTTGGCGGGCCGGGGGCCGGCGCAGGAGCGGCCCAGACGCGCCAGATCCGCGCATCCGGAGCCGCGAGATCGTGGCATCAACGATCTGGCCGTGCCCTCCGGGTAGAACTCGCGCGTGGCCGACCCCGCGACGACCGCCCCCGAGGAGCTCCGGCCCGCCGCGGCCGGGCTGCCCGAGCCCGCACTTGCGCTCTTCCGGCGCCGAGACTTTCGCCGCGCCTACGCCGCCGTCGCAGTCAGCGAGCTCGGCGACGCCTTCCAGTACATCGCGCTCATGTGGTTCGCCCTCGTCGCCGGCGGGCCTCTCGGCGTGATCGCCGTGCGGCTCGCCGACAGCCTGCCCGCGCTGCTCTTCGGCCTCCACGGAGGAGTGGCGGCGGACCGCTGGGACCGACGGCGGCTGATGATCTCGGCCGACCTCGTTCGCGGACTCGTCCTCGTGCCGGTCGCGGTAGCGGGGCTGACCGGACACCTGCCGCTCGCCGTGCTCGTCGCCGCCGCGTTCGTGCTGACGGCCGCGACCAGCTACTTCGCGCCCGCGTACGGCGCCCTGCTGCCGACGCTCGTCGACAGGCGGAACGTCCAGCCGGCGAACGGGCTCGTCCGGGCGACGGCGGATGCGCTCTCCGTCGGCGGCTGGGCGCTCGCCGCCCTGCTGCTGGCCTTCCTGCCGATCAGCGCCTTCTTCGCGCTGAACGCGGCGTCGTTCTTGCTCTCGGCGGTCCTGCTCACGGGCATCCGCGCCCGCGGCGCGGGGCCGGCTGACGATGCCGACCGGCCAAGGATCCGCGAAGGCTTTGCGGCTCTCCGCCCACGGCCCGTGCTGGCGGCATCCGTTGTGGTCCTGGGGATCGCGGTCACGCTTTCCTCCGGCACCTGGATCGTCGGGGTGCCGGAGCTCGTGCGTTCGACCCTGGGACGAGGCGCGGGCAGCTTCTCGCTCGTCGCCGCCTCCTACGCGCTCGGCTCGATCTGCGCCGGCCTCGCGCTCGCTCGTTTCCCGATTCGCCGGAAGGCCGCGGCCAGCATGGTCGCATGGCTCCTCTACCTCCCGGCTTACACCCTCTTCGCGCTGGCCGGCTCGCTCGGAATCGCGCTCGCCGCCGGCCTCGGAGCCGGACTTGGCCAGGGCGCCGCCTGGGTGCTCGTCAACTCGGCCGCCCAGGAAGAGGTCCCCGACCGCATGCTGGGGAGGGTGACCGGCCTCATCTCGCTCGTCCACCGCGGCGCGCACGCCACCGGCCTGCTCTTCGTCTCGCCGCTCTTCGCCTTCATCGCGCCGGAATCGGTCTTCGCCGTAGCCGCGCTGGCGATCCCGCTCACCGGCCTCGCCGGCCTCTTCGTCAGTGCTCGAGCAACCTCAGCTCGAGCACGCGGGAGGCATCGAAGCCCTCGATCCTGAGCATCGTGCCGGCGGCGGCCGCGGCGGCGCCGGCGGGCATCAGGCCCACCAGCTCGGAGCCGACGACCTCGGCGTTCCTGGCGAGCGCCTCCTCGTCGACCCGCATCACGATCTCGTGCAGCGCGGCCGCCTCCCAGTCCTCGACGTTCATGCTCACCTGGACGAGGCCCGCGGTCGGCAGGTCGAGGCCGAGCGCGCGCACTCCCGGAAAGCCCCCGCCGCTCTCGCGGACTGCGGCCGAGATCTCCCGAGCCGTCTCGAGGTCTCCCCGCAGGTTGACGTTGAACGCAATGAGCGGCCGGCGTGCGCCGACCAGGACTCCTCCGGCGGACTCGTGCAGTCGACCGGGGCCGAAATCCGGCTCGATCTCCCCCGCGTCGATCCGCCGCTGGAGCTCGCCCGGGCCGCCCCGGCGGAAGAACGCGGGACCACGTCTCGGAGCAAGCTCGCCGTAGAGGAAGACGGGCAGACGGAGCTCCTCGCCGATCCGTCCGCCGAGCTCGGTCGCCGCCTCTCGCGCCCGAGTCATGTCCTCGGGGCGAATCGGCACGAGCGGAACGACGTCGGCGGCCCCGATCCGCGGATGGGCGCCTTCGTGCCTGCGCAGGTCGATCCGCTCACGGGCGACCTCGATCGCGCCCAGAAGCGCGGCGACGAGTCCGGCCTCGTCGCCGACCGCGGTGAAGACTGAGCGGTTGTGGTCGATGTCCGCGTGGACGTCGAGCAGCTCGACGCCGGCGAGCGCCTCCGCGAGCGCGTCGATCGTCTCCCGGTTGCGGCCTTCCGAGAAGTTCGGCACCGATTCGAGCGGCAGCCTCACGTGCGTACTCTAGGAGCGTGAAGGCGTACTACGACGCGCGCGCCCCGGAGTACGACGACTGGGTCTACGGCCGGGGCCTCTTCGCCGATCGCAACCGGCCTGAGTGGCACGAGGAGCGCTCGCGGCTCGAGCGCACGCTCACGGAGCTCCCGCCGGCTCGCGTTCTCGACATCGCGTGCGGGACCGGCTGGCTGACCCAGCACCTGGCCGGAGAGATCGTCGGGCTGGACGCAAGCGAATCGATGCTCGAGATCGCGCGCGTGCGGGTTCCTGACGGCGAGTTCGTGGTCGGCGACGCGTCCTCGCTGCCTTTTGCCGACGGCTCGTTCGACCGGCTCCTGACGGGCCATTTCTACGGGCATCTGGAGGAGGCCGACCGGGTGCGCTTCCTCGAGGAGGCTCACCGGGTGGCGCCAGAGCTCGTCGTGGTCGATTCGCGGCTGCACTCGGAGGTCGAGGCCGTCGAGTGGCAGAAGCGCGAGCTATCGGACGGCTCGTGCTGGGACGTCTACAAGCGCTACTTCACCGGCCCCCAGCTTGCCGGCGAGCTCGGCGGAGGCGAGATCCTCTTCGAGGGACGCTGGTTCGTCGCGGTGCGCTCGCCGGCTTGACCCGGCGCCGCTCGTCGTACCGGTCGCTCGCCTCCCTGCAGCGGGACAACCGCGCCTGCCGGGCATGTGCAGAGGCGGGGTACCCGCTCGAGTCGCTCCCCGTGCTCGAAGGCCACGAAGGGCAGCGCGCGTACATGCTCGGACAGGCGCCAGGTGTCGTCGAGGGTCAGGAGCGGAGGCCCTGGCGCGGGCGGGCCGGGCAAACGCTCCGGCGCTGGCTCGGGCTCGACGAAGAAGAGTTCTACGCGGCCTTCTACTGCGCTTCGGTCACGCGCTGCTATCCCGGGCGGGCCCCGGCCGGCGGCGGCGACCGGACGCCGACGGCGCGCGAGCAGGAGCTCTGCTCGTTCTGGCGCGAGTGGGAGCTGCGGCTGCTCCGGCCGCGCTTGATCGTGCCCGTCGGCGGGCTCGCGGCGCGCCGGCTACTCGGACTGACGAGCCTCGACGCGTGCATCGGTGAGCGGTTCGACTACGGCGAGGCGGTCGCTGTCGCGCTGCCGCATCCCTCGGGCGTCAGCCGCTGGCTGAACGACCGGAGAAACAGGGCGCGGCTCGACGGCGCGCTCGGCCTGATTCACGCGGAGCTGGCCGGAATCAGCTCTGGTTGAAGGTTCGCCCAGCCTCCTCCCTCTTTCAGCGTAACGAGGAAATTCGCACGAGTGGGTGACGGAATCGCACCGAGAGTGTGACTTCCGCTTCGGGCCGTTGACCGCCATTCGGTCGTCCTCGTCGGTCGGCGCCTCGCTCGCACTTTCGGGCCGCGCCTGCCGCGGAACGGGGAGCGGCGGCTAGATTTCGAAGGTGCCGGAACGTCCGCCGTATCGTCAGACATTCGTGCGGCTGCTCGGCTTCCTCAAGCCGTACAAGTGGTCGCTCGTGATCTCGATCGTGCTCGCGGTCGGCTCGCAGGCCGCGGCGATGGTGATCGCGTACCTGACGGGAACGGGCCTGGAGAAGGCGATCACGGCCGGGAGCCGTCATGCCCTCTACACGATCGGGGCGCTCGTGCTCGCCGTCGGAGGGGCGCGGGCAATCTTCATGTCAGGGCGGCGGCTGATCTCGGGCCGGCAGGCGCTCGGCGTCGAGTTCGACATGCGCAACACCCTCTACTCGAAGCTGCTCCGGCTCTCCTTCGGCTTCTACGACCGGCACCAGACGGGGCAGCTCCTCTCGCGCGCGACGGTCGACCTCCAGACCGTTCGCTTCTTCCTCGGCTACGGCCTCATCTTCTTCTTCCAGAACGTGCTCACGATCGTCGGCGCGACGACGCTTATGTTCCTGGTCAACTGGAAGCTCGCGCTCGTCGCCACGGCGGTCACGCCCCTGATCGTCGTCTTCGCGTATCGCTACTCGAGCGTCGCGCACCCCGTGCTGCGCGACGTCCAGCAGAAGATGGCCGACGTCGCCACCGTCGCCGAGGAGAACATCGTCGGCGTCCACGTCGTCAAGTCCTTCGCCCAGGAGCGAAACGAGCTTCAGAAGTTCGCCGACCGGTCGGAGCGTGTCTTCCAGCGCAGCGTCGACGCGAACCGACAGCGCGCCCTCTACGTCCCGCTTCTTTCCTTCCTCCCGCTCGTCATGCAGGCCGGCGTCCTGCTCGCCGGCGGGCGAATGGTGGCGCACGGGACGCTCGACATCCGGACGTTCTTCTTCTTCAACGTGCTGGTCGTGATGCTCGTCATGCCGCTGCGCATGCTCGGGATGTGGATCGGCCAGTCGCAGCGGGCGACCGCTTCCGGCGAGCGAATCTTCGAGATCATGGACGAGCCGGAGGAGATCTCGGACCGGCCGGGCGCGGTCGAGATGCCGTCGGGCGACGGGCGTGTCCGGTTCGAGCACGTCTGGTTCGAGTACGCGCCGGGTCGCCCCGTGCTCCAGGACATCGACCTCGAGCTCGAGCCCGGCACGACGGTCGCCCTGATCGGCCACACGGGGGCCGGAAAGACAACGGTCGCGTCGCTCGTGCCCCGGTTCTACGACGTCACGGCCGGGCGGCTCACGATCGACGGCGCCGACGTGCGCGATCTGAGGCTTCAGTCCCTTCGCCGCGAGATCGGCATCGTCTCCCAGGATCCGTTCCTCTTCTCGGCGACCGTCCGCGAGAACATCGCCTTCGGCCACCCGGACGCGACCGACGAGGAGATCGCCCGTGCCGCGCGGCTCGCGCAGGCGCACGAGTTCATCGAGCGGCTGCCCGAGGGCTACGAGACCGTGATCGGCGAGCGCGGCATCACCCTCTCGGGCGGGCAGCGCCAGCGACTCGCGATCGCCCGCGCGCTGATCATGGAGCCGCGGATCCTGATGCTCGACGACGCCACCGCGTCGGTCGACGCCACGACCGAGGCTCGCATCCGCCTCGGCCTGCGCGAGGCGATGAAGGGCCGGACGACGATCATCATCGCCCACCGGCTGTCGACGATCTCGCTCGCCGACGAGCTGGTCGTCCTGGACGGCGGGCGCATCGCCGGGCGCGGGACGGACGAGGAGCTCCTGGAGACGAACGAGGTCTACCGCGACATCCACGAGCACGGCCTGCTCGAGCGCGAGTTTGCCGAGCGGGTGGAAGCGAGGGCCGCGGGATGAAGGTCTGGCAGCCCGGGAGCCACCTCACGTCGCGTCGCGACGCGACGGTCGAGGACTGGTCCTGGCAGCGGACTGTGCGGCGAGTTTCGACCCTGGCGCGGCTGACCGCGCCGTACAAAGCGCGGACGGGCCTGGCCCTGCTCTCTCTCGTCGCCGCGACGGCGACCGCGCTCGCGCCGCCGTACCTGGCGAAGCTCGCCATTGACGACGGCATCCGCAAGGAGAACCTCCACGCGCTGACGATCGTCGTCGTCCTCTTCCTCGTCGCGGGCACCGCCAACCTCGCCACGAGCGCTGCGCAGACCTACTTCACCGGCTGGACCGGTGAGCGCATCCTGGCCGACCTCCGCAACACGCTCTTCCGCCACCTGCAGCGGCTCTCGCTCGGCTACTACGAGCGCAACCGTGCCGGTGTGATCATCAGCAGGCTGACGAACGACGTCGAGGCGCTCGACCAGCTCGTCACCGACGGCGTCACGACGCTCGTCCAGAGCACGCTCTTCCTCTTCGGCACCTCGATCATCCTCTTCTTCCTCGACTGGCGGCTCGCGCTCGCGACGCTGACGGTGATGCCCCTCATGTTCGTCGCGACCGCGGTCTTCCGCGTCTACTCGGCGCGCGCCTACCGGGCGGTGCGAGAACGGCTTGGACTCGTGACGGCAACGCTGGCCGAGGACATCAGCGGCATGCGCGTCGTCCAGGCGTTCCGGCGCGAGCGGGCGAACGAGCGCAACTTCCGCGAGGTCAACGCCCACTACCGCGAGGCGAACCAGCAGACCGTCGTCCTCAACGGCCTCTACTTCCCGTTCGTCGACTTCCTCTCGGCAGCCGCGACCGCGATCGTCCTCGGCTACGGCGGCTACCTCGTCTTCGGGGGCGACCTCACGGTCGGCACGCTCTTCGCCTTCGTCCTCTACCTCTCGAACTTCTTCGACCCGGTGCAGCAGCTCTCCCAGCTCTACAACACGTTCCTGGCGGCCGTGGCCGCCCTGGACAAGATCATGGACGTCATGGACGAGGAGCCCGAGGTGCGCGACAGTCCCGGCGCGCGCGAGCTCGGAAGGATCGAAGGCGATGTCCGCTTCGAGAACGTCCGCTTCGCGTACGGCAAGGGGCCGGAGGTCCTGCACGGCATCGACCTCGAGGTCCCGGCAGGGACGACGGTCGCTCTCGTCGGCCACACCGGCGCCGGCAAATCGACGATCGCGAAGCTCCTCGCCCGCTTCTACGATCCGCGCGCGGGGCGGATCACGATCGACGGGGTCGACCTCCGCGACGTGACCCAGGCGTCCTTGCGCCGCCAGCTCGGCGTCGTACCCCAGGAGGGATTCCTCTTCGCGGGCACCGTCCGCGACAACATCGCCTTCGGGCGGCCCGACGCTGCCCCCGAGGACGTGGCCGCCGCAGCCAAGGCCGTCGGCGCTCACGAGTTCATCCTCGGGCTCGAGGACGGATACGAGACGGATCTCCAGGAGCGTGGGACGCGGCTGTCGCTCGGCCAGCGCCAGCTCGTCGCGTTCGCCCGTGCGCTGCTCGCGGATCCGCGGATCCTGATCCTCGACGAGGCGACCTCGTCCGTCGACATCGGCACGGAGCGGCGGATCGAAGAAGCCCTGCGCCTGCTGCTCGCCGACCGGACGGCCTTCGTGATCGCCCACCGGCTCTCGACGATCCGCGACGCCGACCTGATCGTCGTCCTCGAGCATGGCCGGATCGTCGAGCAGGGAACGCACGATGAGCTGATGGCGCGCCGCGGCCTCTACACGTCGCTCTACGGCGACTGGGCCGAGGTCGCGTAGCTTCAGGCTAGAATTCGAGCCCGTTGCGGGGTCGTCTAACGGTAGGACGCCCGGCTCTGGACCGGGTAGTCTAGGTTCGAATCCTAGCCCCGCAGCTCCAAGAAAGCCCCGCAGAAAGGGGTTTTTTGATGCCGCCGGTCCGCGCTGCTCTGCTCTCCTATTTCGAGCTCGACGATCTCTTCGACCTGATGGAGGCGGTCGCGGCATCCGGCATGCCCGCCGGGACTCGCGTGCATGTCGGCACCTACGGGATCAACCGCGATGCGAGCGCACTCATCCGCATCTATCAGGGTGGCCGCTACTCGCCGATGTTCAAGGCCCTCGTCCGCACCGCGGCGTGGGAGCGGCGCCACCTCACCCCGGCGGAAGAGCGCCGCGTGAGCCGGCGCTTCTCCGGCCGCGTTCCGGACGAGCCGGCTCTCCTCCGCCTCTCGACGGCACAGCGGGTCGGCTGGGGGCTCGAGCTCGGCCGCCGCTACCGCGACGGAATCCGCCACGCGCGTCAGGCGCGCATCAGGGTCGATTCGTGGCAGCTCGACGAGCTCGGCACCCAGCTCGCCGGCGCGCAGGGCCGGCTGTACCGGGAGTTCGTCCGCGGCATCCTCCAGGGCCTCAGCTTCGGACGGCGGGTGCTCGACGACGCCGAGAGCAAGGGCTTCGTCTGGGCGACCCGTCGAGTGCTCAGGCTCGCCTCGCTGCCCCCCGACCGCGAGCTGAGGATCTTCTGGCAACAGCTCGAGCGTGCCGCCTTCCGGCTCGTGGGCGAGGAGTATCCGGACTTCGTCGGCAACCCGGCCCGCGCGGCGCGCACCCAGGCGGACGGCGAGCGCGCGCTCGCCTCGGGCGGCCCGGTGCGGCGGGCCCTGGCCGGGCGGTACCTCGCCGGGATGTCGCCCGGCTACCGGATCGGCCACGGGCTGGGCGGCAATGTCGCCGGACTCACACGCGCCCAGGTCAACCGCTGGCGCGACGGCTTCATCGCCGAGCGGGCACGGCTCGGCGTCGCCGGCTTCGCCGAGTTCCACTTCGTGTTCGAGAACAGCCGCCCGGTGGTCATGCGCGACGTCACCCGCGCCGTCGCCCGCGGCATGGCTCAACTCTGAGGCCACTCTTGCCGATACCGGGAGCAGGTTTCCAGCAAGGAACCCCTGGGAAGGCATCTATGACAGAGATGACTGCAATCACGCTTGGCTTCATTCTGGTCGCGCTCAGCGTCATCGTCCTGGTCTGGGGCTTCCCGAACATCCCACGGCGCTAGGGACCTAGCTCCGGTCTCCGGCTTGTGCGAGGACGGCCTTCTCGTACAGAGTTGCGGCGATGGCCGGCAGAACTCGCAGCGGCACCCGCCTGCGGCTGGCGCTGTTCCTCGGCGTCGGGCTCGGGATGGCGGGCCTCGCGCTCGTCGCGTACGGGACGCATCTCTTCCGCGGGCTCGAGTTGGGCTCAGTCGATCGGCGCTTTTCCTGGCGCGGCACACAAAGTGCCCCACAGGACATCGCCGTCGTCGCGATCGACGAAGACACGTTCACTGCATTCAACAACGCGGGTCTAAGAGGCCGCTACCCGTTCCGGCGCAGGCGCTTCGCCCGCGTCATCGACAACCTGAGGAACGACGGCGCGAAGGTAATCGTGTACGACATCCAGTTCACCGAGCAGACGAACTATGTCGACGACAACGCACTCATCGAGGCCGTTGCCAGGGCTGGCAACGTCGTGCTTGCCACAACCGCAGTCGACCCGCAGACGGGACGAACGGGCGTCTTCGGTGGCGACAAGATCGTCCGCCAGGTCCATGCGCGAGTGGGCAGCGGGAGATTTCCTACGGATCCAGGCGACTTCTATCGGCGCGTCGCCTTCAAGCTCGACAATCTGAAGAGCCTTTCGCTCGTAGCCGTAGAACGAGCGACACGCAAAAAAATCACACCGGCGGACTTCGGACACGTCCGAACGAATTGGATCGACTTCCGAGGTCCGCCCGGCACAATTGAAACGCACTCCTTCGCGGACGTCTACTTCGGGAGGTTCAAGCGCGGAACCTTCCAGGAGAAGATTGTCGTGGTCGGCCCGAGTGCCGAAACGCTGCACGACATCCACCCGACGTCGACCGGCGACGGAATGTCCGGATCCGAGATCCAGGCGAACGCGATCTGGACCGCGCTGCACGGCTTCCCCCTGAAGAGCGTTCCCGGCTGGGTGACGGTGCTGCTGATCGTCGCCCTCGGGTTGCTCACGCCGCTCGTGAGCCTTCGGCTCCGCCTGCTCTGGATGCTCGCGCTGGCGATCTCGGCGGCCGTCCTCTACGTCGTGGCGACGCAACTCGCGTTCAACCAGGGGTGGGTGCTCTCGTTCGTCTACCCGTTCGGATCGCTGGTGCTCGCCTCGGTCGGCTCGCTGGCCGCCCACTATCTCCTCGCCGCCTTCGAGCGCGAGCGGGTGCGCGACGTCTTCTCGCGCTTCGTCCCCGAGACGGTTGTCGATCAGGTGCTCGCGCGCACCGACAACGACCTGCGCCTCGGCGGGGTCTCGCTCGTGGGCACGATCATGTTCACCGATCTCCGCGGGTTCACGACCTTCTCCGAGTCGCTTCCCGCCGACCGGGTGATCGAGGCGGTCAACGTCTACCTGAGCGAGATGACCGACGCGATCCTCGCTCACGAGGGGACACTCGTCTCCTACGAGGGCGACGGGATCATGGCCGTCTTCGGCGCGCCGATCGAGCAGGAGGACCACGCCGACCGGGCGGTCTCGACCGCGCGCGAGATGCTCGTCGAACGGCTCCCGCAGTTCAACGCCTGGCTGCGCGAGAGGGAGCTCGGGAACGGATTCAAGATGGGCATCGGGCTCAACACCGGGCCGTTCATGTCCGGCAACGTCGGCTCGGAGCGGCGCCTGGAGTACACGGTGATCGGAGACGCCACGAACACGGCGTCGCGTCTCGAGGGCATGACGAAGGGGGAGGCGTACCTCTGTTACATCGCGGACTCGACCCGCGAGGCTCTGACAGAGGAGGTCGACGATCTCGTCTTCGTGGACGAGCTCGACGTGCGCGGCCGCCAGGAGAAGGTTCGGATCTGGTCGATCGAGGCCGCGAGCGCGTCGGCCTTCGAGGCGGCCGAGGCGGCGCGCGTCTCCTAGCTTCCTCTAATGCGCGAGGTAGCTGTGGCCGGCGCGGACGTTCACCGTCTTGTGCCGGCGGAAGTCGCGCACGCGGACGACGCCCCTGACCACGCGCGTCAGGGTCCCGTTGCACTGATCCTGCGTGAGCCACTTCGTCCCGCGCACGGTCGCCGAGCTGTAGCGGCCGCGGGTCGTGAACCGCCCTCTACCGCTCCCCCAGAGGCGCCGGACCTTCTTCTTCCTTGCATCCACGGCAAGCGTGCTCAGCGCGCGGCCCCCTCCACAGACGCGGAAGTTGCCACCCTCCAGGCGCAGGGTCGTGTACGCGTTGACAGCCTTCTTCTGCAGGATCGTGAAGATGCCCTGGTAGAAGTCGGCCGTGTTCGTCCGGCCCCCGCCGAGGGCGGCGGTCAGGCGAACCACGCCCTTGACCGTGTCCACCTGCGAGCCGACCGGAATCTCGGTCACGTGCGTGAGGTCCACGAACGTGTTCGAGCCCGGCAGCTTGACGAGGACCTTTCCGCTCACTTCCTGCACCCCGACGAGCTCGCCGGGCTGGAGCGCCTGGACGACGTCCGTCGCGCAGGGGGCGATGTCGGTGACCTCGATCCCGTCGGTGCCGACGGCTTCGATGTCGACGTTGTTCAAGGCGTCCGCGGTCGGCGCGGTGTATGAGCCCGTGTAGATCCACTGCTCGCCGGGATCGATCAAACCGTTGGGATTCGTGTCGCCGCTCTGAAGCGTGGGAATGAAGTCGTCGCTCTCGTTGTCCGGGGTGCCGGCGTCCCCGCTGATGCGAGTGACGTCGAGGACGACGTCACCGGTATTCGACGCCGTCGCCCGGATCGGGATCGGCGTGCGCGGCTCCACCCGCTCCGGGCAGGTCTGATCGAGGTCGATCGCCGCCGCGAGAATCCGCTGCGGAGCGCCTTTCGCCGAGGATGTCACGGAGAGGAGAGCGGCGACGACCACCAAGACGACGGCGACCGCGCCTGCTGTGACGATCACTCTCCTCAATTGTTCACCCCTCCCATCGGGTCATTGGCCGCAAGGTCCCGAATCGGGCCACAAGCGCGTTGCAACTTCTCTCGTTTTACAACGTTTCTCGGATTCGCGCAACGAAGGGGCTTGAGCGCCGTCCGCAAATCTGTATAGGCTCCCCCGTCCTCATGCGGCTACCAGGCATTCCAGCACTCGGTCCGCTTCCGCCGCTCGCCGAGACGGGCCGTCGGTCGTTCGTCGAGTTCGTCGGCACCTTCGCCCTCGTATTCGTCGGCGTGGGGGCGATCATGTCCCTGGGCGGGCAGCCGGACACCGGGACGCTCGAGATCGCGCTCGCCCACGGGCTCGTGATCGCGGTCATGGTCTCGGCCGTCGGTCACATCTCGGGTGGGCACTTCAACCCCGCGGTCACGTTCGGGTTCCTGCTCACACGGCGGATCTCGGTCCTGCTCGGGCTCGCGTACTGGGTTGCGCAGCTCCTCGGAGGCGTGCTCGCAGCGCTTCTGCTGAGATGGATCTTCCCCGCTGTCAACCGCGACGCCTCGAACCTCGGCGCTCCAGCGAGGCATGTGATCGACCTCGGCCCGGCTCTCGTCGTCGAGGCTGTGCTCACCTTCTTCCTCGTCTGGGTCGTCTTCGCGACGACCGCCGATCCCCGTGGCACGTACACGGCGATCGCAGGTCTCGCGATCGGGCTCGTCATCGTCCTCGACAACCTCATGGGCTATCCGCTGACCGGCGCGATCGTCAATCCCGCCCGCGCGTTCGGACCGCAGCTCGTCGCGAACTCGTGGAGCGACTTCTGGATCTGGTACATCGGCCCGCTCGCCGGCGGCGCGATCGCGGCGCTCCTCTACGACGAGCTCTACCTGCGTCCGCTTGGGCCCCCGGCCGTCGGGCCGCCCTCGACCGGCGTCGACCAGCCGGGCCCGGGCATCTCGGCGCGAACTCCCTAGACGCCCCCGCGACGATCTAAGCCTCGCTGGTGTCCGACCCGGCGGCGGCACAATAGGCGCACATGACCGAGCTCTCGGACCCCGGCCGGGCGATGCGTGAAGAACGGAAGGCGGTGACGGCCCTCAACGCCGACCTCGTCGGTTCCACCGCGCTCGGCGAGCGGCTCGACGCGGAGGAGGCGAAGCTCGTCGTCGGCGAGGCCGTCAGCCGCATGGTCGCCGCGGTCGAAGCGCTCGGAGGGACGGTGAAGGATCTCGCAGGTGACGGAATCCTCGCCCTCTTCGGCGCACCGGCCGCGCACGAAGACGACGCGGAGCGTGCTGTTCGCGCGGCCCTTCGGATCGCGAACGACCTGGCGGCCTACGGCTCCGAGGTCGCGGCCGCCTGGGGCGTCGAGAACCTCGGCGTCCGCGTGGGCGTCAACACCGGCTCGGTCGTCCTCGGCCCGGTCGGAGGCGGCTCGCGCGTCGAGTACGGCGCGGTCGGCGACCCGATCAACACCGCCGCCCGCCTGCAGGCAGCGGCAGCGCCCGGGACGATCCTCGTCGGCGAGCCCACCCATCGCCTGGTCGAGCCGCTCTTCGATTGGGACGGGCCGCGGCACCTCACCGTCAAGGGCAAGCAGGACGAGGTCGTCGCCTACGAGGTGACAGGGATCCGTGCGGTGCCCGGAAGAGCCCGCGGCGTCCTCGGGATCCAGACGCGGCTCGTGGGGCGCGAGGACGAGCTCGCCGCGGCACGCGAGTCGGCCGAGGCGGTGCTCGGCGGCACGGGCGGGATCCTCTTCATCACCGGCGAGGCCGGAATCGGCAAGAGCCGGCTCGCGGCCGAGCTGCGCGCGGTGATCGAGGACACCGAGTCGCCCCGGCAGCCGCTCTGGCTCGAGGGGCGCTGCGTATCGTACGGAGAGTCGCTTCCGTACTGGCCGTTCCGCGACGTCCTTCGGGACTGGCTCGGCCTCTCCCTGCAGGAGCCCGAGCTACGCGTGCGCGTGTCGCTTCGCCGCCAGCTCGACCGGCTCTTCGGCGACCGCGCTCTCGATTTCCACCCCTACCTCGGCGCGATCCTCGGCCTGACGCCGGAGCCCGAGTCGGCGCCGCGCCTTGCCGAGCTCTCGCCGGAGGCGCTCCAGTACCGCACCTTCGAGGTCGTCCGTGCGCTCCTCGAGCGCCTGGCGGAGGACCGCCCCGTCGTCCTCGCGATCGACGACCTGCACTGGGCGGACGCGACCTCGCTGCAGCTGACCGAGCACCTGCTCGGCCTGACCGACACCTCAGCCGTCTTGCTCCTGCTCGAGCAGCGCCCCGAGCGCGATCGACCGTCCTGGCGGTTGAAGACGCTGGCCGCGGAGCAGTATCCACACCGCTCCCGCGAGCTGGCGCTCGACGCTCTTTCGGGAGATGCGCACCGCGAGCTCCTGCGCTCGCTCGTCGGCGAAGGAACGCTCCCGGGCCCGGTCGAGGAACGAATTCTCGAGAGCGCCGAAGGAAACCCGTTCTACCTCGAGGAGCTCGTCGGCACGCTCGCCGACACCCGCGTGCTCGTTCGCGACGACGAGGGCTGGCGGTTCGACCACGACGCCGAGATCGTGATCCCGCCCACCGTCGAGAAGGTGATCCTGGCGCGGATCGATCGTCTCGACGACGCGCACCGGGGCGTGCTGACGGCGGCGTCGGTCCTCGGCCGCACCTTCGGGCTGCCCCTGCTCGAAGGCGTCACCGGCGCAGACGGGTCCCTCCAGGACTCCCTCAACGTCCTCCAGCGCGTTGACCTGATCCGCGAGGCGCGCCGCTGGCCCGAGCCCGAGTTCCGGTTCAAGCACGCGCTGATCCAGGAGGCCGCCTACCGGACGCTGCTGACGTCGCAGCGGAAGGAGCTGCACGGGAAGGCGGCGGAGTGGCTCGAGGAGCACTACGCCGGTCACGAGGAGGAGGTGCTCGGCCTTCTCGCCCACCACTGGCTCGCGGCCGAGGACGACGAGAAGGCGGCGCGCTATCTCACGCGTGCGGGCGACCGCGCCCGGCTCGAATGGGCGCTCGACGAGGCGATCGGCCACTACCGTGCCCTGCTCCCGCTGCTCGAACGCCGCGGCGCCGACCGGGAGATCGCGCTCGTCCTCTTCAAGCTCGCCATCGCATTGCACACCTCGCTGCGCTTCGCCGAGGCCAACGAGGCCTACCAGCAGGCGTTCGAGCACTGGCGACCGCTCTCGCCCGGTACTCCGAGCGCGACGCTCCGCATGACCGGGAGTTACGTGCCCCGAGTCGCGGACCCGCGCGATGCCGGCTTCTGGCCCGACATCGACTTCTGCATGCAGCTCTTCGACCGGCTCGTCGAGGCATGGCCCGAGCGAACGATCGTCCCCTCGCTCGCCGAGCGCTGGGAGATCTCGGACGACGGTCTCCGCTACGTCTTCCACCTCCGTGAAGGGCTTCGCTGGTCGGACGGCGAGCCGCTGACCGCTCACGACGTCGAGTTCGGGATCAAGCGCGTTCTGGATCCGGAGCGGCCCGGCGTTTCGGCGCCGATCTACTTCGCGCTCGAGAACGGCGAGGAGTACTACCTCGGCCGGGAGACGGACGCAAGGCGCATCGGGGTGCGCGCCGTGGACGACCGCACGCTCGAATTCCGGCTGGTCGCCCCCACTCCGTACTTCATGAACGTCGTCAACCGTCCCGACGGCGCACCGCAGCCGCGGCACGCGATCGAGCGCGAGGGCGACGCGTGGAGCGAGCCGGAACGCCAGGTCGTGAGCGGCGCCTTCCGGCGGCTCGAGGGAGGCAACGAGCGGCTCGTCCTCGTCAGGAACGAAGCCTCTACGGGGACCCGGACCGGGAACGTCGAGCGGGTCGAAATCTCCGCCGCGACGGCCGACGAGGCGCTCGAGCCGCTCGAGCAAGGAGAGGTCGACCTCGTGCGTGTCATGTACACGCCGCGCACGTCTGACCACGTTCGCTCACGCGAGGGCGGATCCGGGCCGCTGACCTGGACGGCGTATCTGGGCTTCAAGCACTCGCATCCGGTCGTCGGAGATGCGGATGTTCGCCGGGCGCTTGGCCTTGCGATCGACCGTTCCGCGCTCGAGCCGCTGATGCCGGCGAATTTCGAGGTCGCGGCCGGCGGAGTTGTTCCACCGGCGCTGCAGGGGCACACGCCCGATATCGCACCTTCGTTCGACGCCGACGCCGCTCGCCGTCACCTGCAGGGCGCGTCGATCGATGCGAGCGGGCTCACGATCGTTGCGCAGGACGTCTGGGAGCCCCTGCTCGATGTGATCACGAGCTCCTGGCGAGATGTGCTGGGCCTCGAGGTCGGTCTCCGCACCTGGACGACCGAGACGGTCGACGAGGTCGCGCCCCTCGGGCGGCCGCTCGAGCTGGCTCCGATCGCAGTCCTCGGCTGGCTTCCGGGATATCCCGACCCCGAGTACTGCCTGCGGCTCATCCTCCACTCGCACGCGAAGGCGAACGAAGGCGGCTACGCCTATCCGCCGTTCGACGAGCTGATCGAGCAGGCGCGGCACGCCGAGACAGGAGCGAAGCGTCTCGACCTCTTCCGCCAGGCCGACCGGATGGCGGTCGCCGAGCAGGTTGCGGTCATCCCGGTCGTCTACGGACGGAGCATGGCGTTCGTCAGGCCGGGGGTCGAAGGCTGGTGGGAGTTCGGGAAGTCCTCGGCCTCGTTGGCCGACCTCGTCGTCGGCTAGCGCGGCTCCCCGTCGTTCTGTGACGTCCCGCGGGATCGGCCCGGCTACAATCCAGCCCGCGGCGCATTCGTCTAGTGGCCTAGGACACCGCCCTCTCACGGCGGCGGCACGGGTTCGAATCCCGTATGCGCCTTTACTGCTAACTCCTTGAACCCGAGGCCCCAGGAAAGGTCTCGGACTGGGTCCATAGCCTTCGATTTGTTGAGCGCTCGCAGGTACACCTGCGTCGTGTCGATGCGGGCGTGATTCATCAGAGCCTGAAGGGACTCAATCGCCCCAGGGTGGCTCGTCAGGAACGCGACTGCGAACGCTCGACGGAGTGCGTGAACCGTTGCCCGGACGCCGACACGGTCGGCCACACGGAGCACGGTTTCCCAAATGACTTTGTTGGAGCGCTCGGTGCGACGGACAGCGCCTGGTCGTCGGTTTGGGATCACATAGTCGTCGGCGCCGCACCTGATCAGGCCCGACTTAGACGCTTCGCGCAGGATCGCGTGCAGCTCGCGAGGCATCGGCTTGACGGAGACCTTGCTGCCCTTCTCCCTGAACCGAAGTGTTCCCCTCGTCCAGATCCACGTCGCGCCAACGCAGCCGGCTGGCCGAGTCGCGGCGCGGCCCGAGGTACGCCAGGACTGACATACAGAGCAGCTCCTGCCAGTCCTCGCTGGCTCTGAGCATCCTCTCGACGTCACCTGGGGTAACGATCACCACGTCAACGTCGTCCGGTCGAGGCCGACGCGGACGCGGGATGCGAAGCATCGGATTGGACTCAACCTCGCCTTCCAGGTAGAGCCACTTGAACAAGCCGCTGAGCGCACTGTGGATCGAGCACACCGTGGACGCGGATCGTCCGTTCCAGCCGCCGAGGAAGTGCCGACAGTCGTTCGTCGTGACCTCGCTCGTAGATCGGTCCCGGACATGGTCGGGCCCTTGTACGGATGCGTCAGGAGGCATCCGTCTAACGCCTGCTATGGATGCGCTGTATGCGAAGCGGACAACGCCAGCATGGGCTCAACCGCGACGGGGTACCGACCCTGCTGACGCTCCCCGAGACTCGGCGGAATGCCGTGGGCGCGAATCGGTGAGCTCGTCGGCCATGACGACCTCATGACAACCGCGCGTACGTACACGCACGTCGTCGTCGACGAGCGCGATCTGGACTACGGCGAGTTGCTCGTCTGACCCGAGCGGCGCGGAGCGAGCTTTGCCAGCTGCTTCCGGATCGCCCGCATCTCGTCGCGATCTCGCTCATCGGACACCAAGCGCTTCACCTCGTCCGGGATCGTCGAGCGGAGGTGCTGTCGTGTGTCCCGGCGGGACCTGCGCGTCGTCTCGTCGTCGCTCAAGCTACGAGACTCCCTGCCGCTGAAGGAACGACCGGACGTCCTTGAGCAGCATCAGCAAGTGCAGGGGATCCGTCGGTGATTCCTCGAAGCCGTACTGCAAATACCACGTCTTCGCCGCTTCGTGCTTCGCGTGGACCAGCAAGACGCGTGCGCCGATCGCCTCGGCGGCATCGAGGCAGCGCAGCATGACGTCCTGGAGTAGCGAGCGGCCGATGCCAGCACGCTGGTGCTCCCGGTCGATCGCGAGCCGAGCCAGAAGGACCGCCGGCACCGGCCGCATTCGCGGCTGCCCCTTCAGCGCGCGCTCTGTGGCGGCCTTGGGGGCAACTTGCGCGGCGGCGAGTGCGTAGTAGCCGACGACGGTCTCTCCATCCTCGAGCGTCGTCACGAAGACGCGGGCCGACCCGGACGCGTGCGCGCCGCGCGCGTGCCGCGTGAGCCACTCGTTGAGCGCCGGTTCGCCGCAGTCGAAGTCGTCGAGGCGGTGATGCTTCTCGAGTGGCGCGGGCGGCCGGTAGGCCACCGGCTACGCGCCGCTGAAGACGCTCGGCTGGGAGAAGAGCTTCTCGAGCCCGGGGTTGTCGCGCGGCGAGCGATCGAGGAGCTCGACGAACCGCTGCCACTGTTGGGGCTCGAGCGCGAACTCCGTGCGATCGGCGAGTAGGCGCTCCGCCTCGACTACGGCAGCGTCGATGACGAAATCGGTCAGCGTGCGCCGCGACGTCGCCGCCGCCTGGCGGACAAGACGGTCCGTCTCAGGCTCGACGCGGAAGTCCCACCGCTCCTTGACTGGCGCCATAGGCTTCAGTGTACACACATCTTCCGTACAGCGGTGTACACACATCTTCCGTACAGCGCCAGAGCGGTCGCCGGCTCCTACGTGTACCCGCGCCTGATGTCATCGAGCGGAACCGTCAGGACGTCTACAGCGCGGTCGGCCTCGACTTCGGCCACTGCGGCTCTTCCTCAGCGCTAACTGACGGACCTACACACGTTCTGAACGGCTGACGGAAACGTCCGGCCCTCCTTCGAGGCTGTGCGTCTCGCGAAGACCACAGCTCGAGAGGAGGGCCAGATGTTGCTTCACCCAAGCTCGGACTTGCCGGCCGCTACGCGCTGGTCAGGGCGATCGAAGATGGCTGCTCGATGAGAGAAGCGGCGAGACGCCATGGCGTCTCGCCGGCGACCGCCTGCGAGTGGTTCAAGCGCTGGCGGGCGGCGACAGGCGAGGAGCAGCGGACGCTCGCCTGCCTCTTCGACCGCTCGAGCCGGCCGCATCGCTCTCCGCGGATGCTGAGCGTCTCCGAGCAGGCGCACATCTGCGCCGAGCGGCGCCGCTCAGGGCACGGACCGCGCCCGATCGCGGCCAGGCTCGGCTACCCGCATGCGACCCTCTGGAAGGCGCTGCGCCGCGGCGGCTGTTCGCGACCCGAGCCGAAGCCGCGCGGGCCCGCTCGCCGCTACGAGTGGCCGTGCCCCGGCGACCTCCTGCACGTTGACTGGACGACGCTCGCGCGCTTCGCCGAGCCGGGGCACGCGCTCACCGGCGACCGCACAAGCTCGGCGGCCAAGAAGCGACGCAAGCTCGGCTACGACGTCGTGCACGCGATCGTCGACGACCACTCCCGGCTCGCCTACGCCGAGGTGCTCCGCGACGCGAAGGCGGCAACCGTGACCAGCTTCTGCGAGCGGCGCTCGTCTTCTTCGCCTCGCACGGGATCCGAGCGCAGCGGCTCATGACCGACAATGCCTGGAGCTACACGCGCAATCGCTCCCTGCGCGAGTTGCTCGCCAGGAACGGGATCCGTCACCTGAAGACGAAGCCGCACCGGCCACGCACGAACGGCAAGGTCGAGCGCTTCATCCAAACGCTCGAGCGTGAGTGGGCCTACGGCCTCACCTACGCGAGCTCAGCGCACCGCCAGCGGGCGCTGGCATACTGGCTCGAGCACTACAACACCCGCCGCACGCACAGCTCCTTGGGAGACCGACCGGCGATCAGCCGGGTTCGGAACGTCTGTAGGCAGGACAGCTAGCGCGCGCGGCTCACGGGAGCGGCTATGAGCCGGCTCGCGCAGTTCCGTCGATCGCGTCGACCCAGGCACGGGCGGCGGCATCGACGTCGTCCGGGCAGAGCCCGAAGCACTGAACGTGCGCTTCGACAACGAGGTTGCCTCGGCGCCAGTGGTATGTCACCTCTGTCCCGTTGGCTTCAGTCCTGAGGAACCAGCCCTCGTCGCCGAGGCCGTCGATCTGCTCGTCCTTGGTGATGCGTCCAAATCTCTCGCCCCAGCCGCGGGAGTAGGCGTTGAACGGAGCCATCAGCTCGTGTGCCTCGGCGGCGCTCGCGAAGACCTGGGCATAGACGTTCGCCAGTTTGTCGGCGTCCTGCCACTTGTTCGCTGCATCTCCGACGGAGGCGATGTCCGCCGTCTGCTTCCTCAGCTCGACGTCAAGAGGGTCGGTGGACTTGGCTTCTGTCGGCGAGCCCGACGAGACGTGCTTCTCCGGATTCCGCGGCCAGGTCCAGCCAGGCGTTACCGGCCGGACATTTGCGATCCGCGTGGCGTCAGCGGGCGTGAATACCTGCTCCTGCTCCTCGCCTCCACTGCAGCCGCCAACGACGATCGCCGCAACAACGACGAGTGCGCCGCGAGACATGGCGACCGTCACGACTCACGATCCTCGCACAGGCCGAAAGCGAGTGCTGCTCCCCAGACGGCGTCGAGGGACATTCGTTCGCGCTCAAGGAACGGGAATGGTTCCGAGGCAAGCATTTCCGCTGCTTCGATCTCGCCCGACCAGTCCCGGCCCTCGCGCGCTACGAGAGCGTCTAGCGCTTCTCGATGTGGTACGTCTCGAGCATCTCGGGCGCGCCCGAAAGCTCGATCCCGATCTCCTTCAGCAGCGGCATGAGGCGCTCGCCGAACGCGTCGAACTGCCTTCGTGTGGATTGCTCCTGGCCGAGCCGACCTACAACCGAGAACGTCTCACCGTGCTCGCCTGGCGGGCGAGGAATCTAGGCCAGAAGAACACCGTGCAAGGTATCACCCGCTGCTGATGCGTCGTTGAACCGAACATAAACCGGCCGCGTCTAGCGTTGCGGCGGTGGAGGTCGACCGAGCGGACGACCAGCCTCGCACGCGCGGCCGAGCGGGCGCGGCGCTTGGCCTGATGTCCCTCGCGCTGCTCCTCGCCTCGTTCGGCTGGGCGCACCACTGGGGCGCACTCACCTACACGATCGTCGCTGCGTGGGCGCTCACGACCCTCGCCGCCCTTGTCGTGTCGGCCTGGTCACTCGACACGAGCCGAGCATCGCAGCGGTTCGCGACGCTGGGGCTTGTCCTTGGCCTCGTTTCGGTGTTTGCGCTGACGGGCGTCGGGGTCCTGTCCGCGATGGGCGTCGATGCGGCCGGCGAGTGCGGCGGAGGCTAGCCTTCGGAGCGGTCGTCCTCGGGCGACCGCGAGTCGCCCGCTTCCTCGAGCCTTTGCGTGTCTACTCGAACGGTGTGTCTTCGTCGAGCGAGTCGATCGCCAGTTCCACGAAGGCGACGATCGTGATGACGATCCCGAGGGCAAAGAGGCCGACTGCCGACGCGAACGTTGTCCGCTCGTCGCGGAATCGCCGGCCGAGCCGGCCGCGAAGCTCGGGAACGAGAACGAGGAGGCCAAGGCAGATACTCAGCCCGAACGCGACGAGCGTCGCCACGTAGGCCCAGGTCTGGAACTTCTGGCCACCGTACGCCACGAATCCGGGCGACCTCAGGATGACGGCGAGCCCGACCGCCAGCGTGAGCCAGAGGCTGCGCCGCTCGTAATCCTGCGCATCGCGCCGCTCGACCGTCACGCTCGAAGAATAGAGCCTGAGACTGGGCTGCTACGCGCGGAACTGAGCGCAATCCGTCAGGCCGATCCTGGCGAACCCGGAGTACGAGGCGTGGGAAAACCTCGCCAAGGTCAGAACCGCGGCGTTGGCGGCGTTCACGTCCTCGCGCCGGGCCCCCTCGAGCGCGGCCTCGATCCCTCGTCTCTTTTCAGCGTCGACTTGCTGAACCCAACCCGCTTCCCGCGCGTACGTGGTGGGCGCTCGAACTGACGCCGCTCTCCGCTGGTAGTCGTCCCAGATCCACAACGTCCGAGCCGCGAACCGAGCGGCTGAGGTCGCCGAGACGCCAGAGTCATCGAGGCGATTCTCGAGCCCGTTGCGCCGAAGACAGAGCGCGTTCATGCGCCGAATCCAGCGAGTGTCGGCCGTCCGCCGCCCGACACCGAGGCCCGCGCTGGAGGGCAGGTACAGCGTTGGCGGGCCGATGCTCGCCGGCGAGGAGTCCGATTCGGCGCGCGCCCAGAACTCGACGTCGACCTTGCCGAAGGCGTACAGAAGAAAGAGGATGCTTCCGATGACAACGAAGACTTTCACGGCGAAAGACGGTGATTTGCAGGTATTTAGTCGCGCTTATCGGCATGGAGTCTCCCTCCTGAAATACCCCTCTCGGGTCTCTCGTCGCTAGCCGGCCGGGAGCTCGATCACCCGGCGGATCGTGCCGGCACGCTGGTGGCGCGCCTCGATGCCGAGCTCGCCGCCCTGAGGCGCCTCGATCACCCACTCGAGCTTGGCCAGGTCGCCCGTCGAGTCGTCGGTGCCCCACCAGAGCGCGCTCCGCTTGTGGACGCGCCCGTCGAGCTGGCCCGCCTCTTCCTTCCGCTCGCCGGCGATCAGCTTCGCGCCCTCGGGCAGCGTGAGCTCGACCCCGAGCGGCCGCACAGCCTTGCGCTCGGCGGCCTTCTCGGTCACGTTCGTGGGCAGCCACCCCGTGTTCACCAGAACGAGCCGCACCTTGTGCGCGCCCTCCCCGACGGGCTCGACGTCGAGCGAACGAATCTCGAGCCGCGGCGAGACGAGCAGGTGGAAGACCGCGAAGTCAGAGTGCGGCGCGATCTCTCGCTCGAGGAACTTCGGCGGCACGTTGCCCCAGCAGTACATGAGATCCCAGCCGCCGAGCTCGATCTCGCCGAGCTGCTCGTGCTCGAACGGGTACCAGTCGATGTAGCCCTTGCCCTCGAGCTCCTCGTCGGCCCAGCGCAGCAGCTTGAGGTCGTCCTCGGGCTCGTGGTCCTGGAGCCACTCGATGAACTTGTAGTCGGTGATCCCGGCCTCGCGCTGCGGGCTCCAGAACTCGGTCGTCCAGGAGAAGACGCCGACGTGGTCGTAGAACCAGTCGTGCCCACCGCCCTTGATCGTCTCCTTCGGGTCGTACTTGAAGTCGTGGAAGACCGAGACCGCCGGATAGCCCGTGCGCTTCGTCGCCTCCTGTCCGAGCAGCTTGAAGGCGCGGAGGTCGAAGGTCGGGAAGTGCTCGTCGTCATAGCTCGCGTACGGGCGCAGGTGGACGCCCGAGAACGTGTGGTAGGCGATGTGGCCGGTGATGTTCGGGCGAGCAACGACGGCCTCGACGAGCGCCCGCGTCTCGGGCTCGGAGACCGGGAACGGCCCCGCCCCGTACTGCTCGCCCTCGGGTGCCCACTCCATCGGGAAGTTGCGGTTCAGGTCGAGGCCCTCGACCGGCGGCGCGGCCTTGATCGTGACGCCGTCGAAGTTGCGGATCTTTCCCTCCCAGAGCAGGCGGTAGAATTCGCCATGCTCGGGCCCCTCGTCGGGGTCACGCCGGATCATCAGCCGCAGCTCCTCCGGGTGCGTCTTCCAGGCGCCGTTCGGATCGCGCATCCGCATCATCAGGATCCGGCCGTCGCCGTCGACGTCCTCTTCGTAGAGCCCGTCCTGCTCGTCGAGCCGCGGGTACGGACGGACGCTCGAGCGCACGAAGCGCGGGCGATCGGCGAGCGCGAGCTCCGCGCCGTCGGGATTGAGGCGCGGGATGACGTAGAAGCAACGCGTGTCCAGGCAGCGCGTCACCTTCTCGTCGCTGCCGTAGCCGCCCAGGAGCTTGTCGATCAGATGCAGGGCCGCGGTGCAGCCCGTGACCTCGAGCGCGTGGATGTTGGCCTCGATCAGGAACGCGGGCTTGTCGAGGTCGGCGCCCGTCTCGAAGTTGGTGATCGTGGCGAGCCAAATGTCCCGGCCCTCGAACGAATGGCCGAGACTCTCGAGCCGATAGAGATCGGGGCGCTCCTCGGCCCAGCCCTGCAGGATCTTCGTCAGCTCGTCGTACCGGTGGAACCGGTCGAAGGAGAGCGTCACCCCGAGAGCTCGGTGACGAGCGGGCCCGTGTCGAACGGGTCGAAGCCGATCCGCGCGGCGACGTCTTCGCTCGAGGGCCGCGTCCCCTCCGCGAAGAGCGCCCGCAGCCGTTCGCCGGTCTCCGTCGAGCGCCACCACTCGGGGCCTACCTCACTCGCCAGGTGCTCGCGGAGCTGTGCCGAGCGGATCCACGCGCGCAGGTAGTCGGCCGAGTAGAAGCCCGCGTCCATGTCCGCGAGGTAGCCGTCGGGCCGGTAGGTGAGACCGGTCGCCTCGCCGAGTTGCTCCGCGTAGCCGTCGGGCGTGCCACCGTCCTCGTGGAAACGGCCCCAGAACTCGAGCTCGAAGCCGAGCTTCGCCGCGTAGCGCCGGTAGAGGAGCGCCTCCAGGAAGACCGTCGCCTCGGCGTTCCGCTCCGCCTCGTCGTCCGAAAGGCTGAAATGCTCGGAGTGCCACGCCGGCTCGCGCGAGATCGCCTCGAGCACGAAGGAGTAGATCTCCGTCAGCGCGTGGTCACGCGAGAGGTTGCGGAAGGTGTACGGGAGCTCCGGATCGCAGCCGGCGTAGTGGAGCGCGTGCCCGGCCTCGTGGAGGAACGCCTGGTAGTCGTGCAGCCCGCCCTGCGCGCGGGTGATGAGGTGGACGACGTTGGGCGCGTCGGAGGCGATCACGCAGGCGCGCGGGGACTTCTGGGGACGGTCCTCGAGGTCGAGGCGGATCCTCGACTCGTTCGCGAGGTCGAAGCCGAGCTGGGTCAGCGTGTCCATGCAGACCTCGACTGCACGCTCCTTCGTGTACGTCTCGGCGAGCGGGGACAGCCGCCGCATGTAGGAGACGTGAAACGACGCGGGAGCCGGAGCTCGCTCGGGGCCGAGCAGCCGCTCGAACCAGCGGTCGCGCAGCTTGCCGTAGGCGTCCGCGCCGTCCGCGCTCGCCTGCTGCAGCCGCTCCGCCAGCGCAGCCAGGGAGATGCGCTTCTCCTCCTCGTTGCGCGCGATCGGGTCGTCGATCCCGGACAGCTCCGCCGCGAGCCGGTCCTCGTCCCGAATCAGCTCGCGCCGGCCTTCGTTGAAGTGCGCAGACGCGTCGGCTTGGAGGTTGCCGAGCTGCTCACGCTCGCCGTAATCGGGCAGGACCGCGAGCATCGCCTGGGCCGTCCGCAGGGGTTGCTCCTCGCCCTTGAAGGTGACGCGCTCCGCGAGGATCGCGTTCTCGAGCGCGTCCTGCCGCTCCGAAAGCTCCTGGTCGGCCACGCCCGCCTCGCATTGCTTGCGCAGACGGTAGAGCCGTTCGCGCTCGTCGCCCTCGGTCTCCTCCTCCGCGGCGCGGAGCGCTTCGAGCTGGTCCCGGCTGAAGAGGTCGGCGTACTCGGCGACGATCGCGGCTCGCTCGGAGACCTCCTTCTCGCCAACGCGCACGGCGCGGACTTCTTCCGCGCGCTCGAAGAGGTAGTTGCGAAGTCGCTCCTCGTACTCGGCGGGGCTGCGGACTGTGGCGATGCTCATCGCGGGGAATCTACACGGGCGGACACAATATTGCGATGGATATCAGATTACGCCGGCTGTTGCGAGAGGAGCCGTTCGACGGTGCCCAGCAACTCCTCGAGCTCGAACGGCTTGCGGATGAAGGCCTGCACGCCCTCCATCTGCGGCGGATCCGTCTCCGAGGTTCCGCTCAGCAGGCAGATCGCCGTCCGGGCTCGCTCTTGCCGGATGACCGGCACAAGCTCGAACCCGTGACGATCGCCGACATGGAGATCGAGAAGCACAACGTCGACCGCCTCGCGCCTGACGATGTCCTCGGCCTGCTCGAGCGTCGCCGCTTCGAGGACCCGGTAGTTCTCGAGCTCGAGATTGAGGCGGCAGAGCATCCGAAGCGCGGGGTCGTCCTCGACGACGAGCACGGCGGCGCCGGATGTGTGCTCCACGGGCTCCGAATGAACGCTCATCCGCTCCATTCTGCTGCTGCGACCAGACGACCTCATCGAGCTGGACTTGCGTTCTCGCGCCCCGTAAGGCCGCTCTTTGCGGGGATTTGCGCGTCACAAGCGTACCTCGTTCGAGGGGTGGGCCGTTTCTCAGTCGAAGTGGTACGCGACGAAGAGCTGGAGAGCCGGGCCAGAGCGCTTCTCTGGGCCGGGCTCCGAGGGCTTCGCCCCACTCCCGGCTTTCGCCGCAGAGCCTGGCGCGAGTTCCAGCGCGCGCTCGATCCCCTGGCGGCGCCCAAGGAGCTGCCGCAGCAGGAACGTCCCTAGCTCGTCGCCCGGGCGCGCCTGATCCGGTCGAGCACCCGCTCCCTGCCGAGGAGCTCGATGCTCTCGAAGAGCCCGGGCGAGACGCGTGAGCCGGTCACCGCCACCCGGATCGGCTGGAACGCCTCACGGGGCTTCAACTGAAGCTGCTCGGCGAGCCGGCGTAGCGACTGCTCGATCGTCTCGGCCGTGACGGGCTCGATCTCGGCGAGCGTCGTCTCGGCCTCGCCGAGGACCGCGCCGTCGAGGAGCGACGGGTCCGGCTCGACGTCGCGGAACAAGAAGCCGGCGAACTCCGGAAACTCCGAGAGCTTTGCGATCTTCTCCTGGACCAGCGGGACCGAGGCGCGGACGAGCTCCTCGTCCCAGTCGTAGCCCTGCTCGCGCAGGTAGGCGAGAAGGTACGCGGCGTACTCGTCCGGCGAGAGCGCGCGCAGGTGGACGCCGTTGAAGTGCTCGAGCTTCTGGTAGTCGAAGACGGCCGGGCTCGCTCCGACGCGCTCGAGCGTGAAGCGCTCGATCAGCTCGGGGACGCTCATGATCTCCGTGCGGTCGTCGTAGCTCCACCCGAGAAGCGCGAGGTGGTTGACGAGCGCCGGCGGGATGTAGCCCTCCGAGCGGAACTCCTCGACGGAGAGCGAGCCGTGGCGCTTCGAGAGCTTCTTGCCGTCCTCGCCGAGGATGTTCGCCAGGTGCCCGTAGCGCGGGAGCGGAGCGCCGAGCCCCTCGAGGATCCGGATCTGCTTCGGGGTGTTCGAGATGTGATCGTCCCCGCGAAGGACGTGCGTGATCCCGTCGAGCCAGTCCTCGACAGGCGAGGCGAAGTTGTAGGTCGGTCGACCGTCGGCCCGCACGAGAACGAGGTCCTCGAGCTTCTCGCTCGGGTACTCGATGCGGCCGCGGATCAGGTCGTCCCAGGCGGTGACGCCCTCGTCCGGCATCCGCATACGGATCGCGCCCTCGTCCTCATAGGCCTTGCCCTCGGCGACCAGGCGCTGCGCCTCCTCGCGGCAGTGCTCCATGCGGTCGAGCTGGAACGTGACCTCGCCGTCCAAGTCGAGCCCGAGCCAGCGGAGCGACTCCTGGATCTGCTCGGTGGCCTCGGCGACCTCGCGGCTCGTGTCGGTGTTCTCGATCCGCAGCCGGAACTCCCCGCCTTCGTGACGAGCGTAGAGCCAGTTGAAGAGCGCGGTATGGGCGCCGCCGATGTGGAGGAAGCCGGTCGGGCTCGGAGCGAAGCGGACGATCGGGGCCATGGTCGGACGTATCGTAGGGGCCGTGCTGATCGGTGCTCACGTCTCCTCGTCGGGCGGGATCCACACGGCGATCGACCGGGCGGAGGCGATGGGCGCCGAGTCGGTGCAGGTCTTTACTCAGAGCCCGCGCACCTGGCGGCCGACGAACCACCCAGAGGAGAACTTCGAGCGCTTCAAGGAGCGGCGGGCGGAGGCTGGGATCGGCGGGGTTCTCTGTCACGCGCTCTACCTCGTGAACCTCGCGAGCCCGAAGGACGACTTCTACGAGAAGTCGATCGCGGCTCTCTCGAACACGGTGGACGTCGGCTGCGCAATCGAGGCCGAGGGTGTCGTCTTCCACATCGGCTCGCACCTCGGCGCGGGCATCGAGACGGGGCTCGAGCGCGTCGTGGAGGCGATGAAGAAGGTGCTCGACCGCTGCTCGGAGACGACGTGGCTACTGATGGAGAACTCAGCGGGGGCAGGTGGCACGATCGGCCGCTCGATCGACGAGCTCGCGCTTCTCTACGAGCGGCTCGACCGCCACCCGCGGCTGGGCATCTGCCTCGACTCGTGCCATCTCTTCGTGTCCGGTTACGACGTGACCGACGAGACCGCTCTCGACTCCGTCCTCGAGGACCTCGACCGTGAGATCGGCCTCGAGCGGCTGCGCGCGCTGCACGTGAACGACTCGAAGGCCCCGCTGGGCTCGAACCGCGACCGACACGACAACGTCGGCGAGGGGCTGATGGGGGAAAAGCTGGGCGTGTTCCTCTCGCATCCGAGGCTGCAGGGGCTGCCGGCGGTGCTCGAGGTACCGGGCCCGGACGGCCACGGCCCCGACGCGAGCCAGGTGCAGGCCACGAAGGAGCTCCATTCCCGCTGGGCCGCAAAGGCCGTGTCCTGAACCGACCCCGCCCGGGGTCCGGCCGCGGACCTCCCTCCGGTTTCAGCCTATCCGGGAAATGCGCGCGTGTCCGTGACCGGACCGTGTCGAAAGTGCGACAACGAAAAACGCCTTCTCAGGCGCTCGGTCGTACCTGGGCAAAGATCCGGAAGCTCGGCTCGCCGAGGGGCAGCTCGTGGAACTCCGGGTTCACACAGCCGAGATCGTCCTCGCGCCCCTCGTAGCAGCTCTCGACCTCGACTCGGCACATCGGGAGCGGACGGCGGCTCGCCCTAACCGCGCCGAACTCTCCGTGCTCCTCGGCCTCGAGCATGAGCTCGAGATCGATCTCGACGTCGAAGACCTTCTGCATGCATCCGACATACGTCCGGCCGAGCTCGACGAACGAGTAGAGGAACGGGCAGTTGCGCTCCACGCAGGCCGACGGATAGACGACCTTGCCGCAATGGACATCGCAGCGCCGGCATTCGACTTCGTCCTGAGGATGAAGAGGAAGCTCTTGCGGGACGACCTCGAGGCGCCGCATCACCGACATTCTCCGGTCCGCCGACCGCCTGCGCAAGACTTGACAACGACGGTCGAAAATGCTTGTCAGCCGTCGGCGAGCAGCCGGTCGGCGATGTTGAGAATGTCCATCTGGGTGAACGCCTGATGGTCGGGCTCGCCGCCCTCGGGGTGCTCGTCGGCCCGGAACCAGAGGGCCTGGACGCTCGTCATCCCGAGCTCGTTTGCGCCGCGGACGTCCTCGTAGAGACGGTCGCCCACGAACATCGCCTCCCCCGGCTCGGCCCGGACCGCAGCGAGGGCGCGCTCGAAGATCTCCGCATGCGGCTTGCGCTTGCCGACCTCTGACGAGAAGACCGCGAAGTCGATCCGCTCCGCGATCCCCAGCTGCTCGAGGTCGCGGTGCAGCAGCCAGCCGGGGTCGAACGCATTCGAGACGAGTCCCAGCCTCAGCCCCCGCGCGCGCAGCGCGTCGAGCAGCGCGTGCGTCGTCCCCCCGAGCACGCGCGAGGGCTCCCAGGCCGCGTGCTCGGCTTCGAGGAAGCGGGACAGCTCGTCGTCGCTGATCTCGACCCCGAAGTGCCCGAGGAGCTCGCGGACGAGCCCTGGATACTCGATCTCCTCGAGCGTCCCGGGCACCGAGAAGAGCGGCTCGTACCGCTCCCGGAAGTGAGCCGTGATCACGTCGGCGGCGGGTAAGCCGTCCCGCCCGAGCGCCGCGAGCCCGGCTCGATGCCCGGCCTCGACGAGCGCCCCGTCGTAGCCGAACTGCATCAGCGTGTCGCCCCAGTCGAAGAGAACAGCCCGCAACATGCCGGGTACGCTAGCGCCGTGGCGCGCAAGATCCTCTTGGGCTCGCTCGCGCTCACGCCACTCACGCTCGTCGGCGACTACCTCCTCGACTGGGGGGACGTCGCGCTCTTCGTGCTCGCCGCGCTCGCGCTCGTCCCCCTCGCCTGGCTCATCGGAGAGGCGACCGAGCACGCAGCGCATCACACCGGGCCTGGAATCGGGGGCTTCCTGAACGCGACCTTCGGCAATGCGCCGGAGCTGCTCATCTCACTGCTCGCGATCGGCGAGGGCCTGACCGAGGTCGTGCGCGGTTCGTTGACGGGCAGCGTCGTCGGAAACGTGCTGCTCGTCCTCGGCTTCTCACTCCTCTTCGGGCGCGGTGACCAGTCGGTCGACCGGCAGTCGAGCCTGGTCTGGATCGGCCTCGTGCTGGTAGCGGCGCTCGCGTTTCTCGTCCCCGCCGTCCCGGGCTGGCACGGCGATCCCGAGCGGCACGGCGTCGCCGTCCTCTCCGTGCCCGTCGCGATCGTGCTCTTGGTCCTCTACGTCGCGGTCACGTGGTGGCAGCTCCGCGAGCACCGGCGGCGGTACCGACCGCCGCTGCCTGATGGCGCCTGGCGACTGCCGTCCGCGCTCGCCGTCCTCGCCGCCGCAACGGCGGTGACCGCCGTGATCGCCGAGATCATCGTCGGCTCGATCGAGACGTTCGCCGACAGCGCCCACCTCTCCGACTTCTTCGTCGCCGCGGTCATCGTCGCGATCGCCGGTAACGCAGCCGAGCACGGCGGCGCGGTCGTCGTCGCGTATCGCGGGAAGGTCAGCCTGGCGGCCGAGATCGCGCTCTCGTCGAGCGCGCAGGTGGCCGTGTTCCTGATTCCGGCGGTCGCGTTGCTCTCGTGGGCCATCGAGCCCCTCGCGCTCTCCTTCCGCCGCGTCGAGCTGGGCGCAATAGCCGGCTCGGCGCTCCTGGTCGGCCTGCTCTTCTGGGACCGGCGCTCGAGCCGCTCGAATGGAGCGGCGCTGATCGCCCTCTACGTCGCGGTAGCGGTCGCCTTCTTCTTCGCGGGCGATCGAGGCTAAGGCGCCGCTTGCGGTGCCGGCCTCAGGACGCCGGGCTCTGCCCGGCGTCCGTCTGCAATGACCGGTCGATCCAACCCGAACTCATCACGAAACGGTCACAAAGCGTGCGCGGGTACGCCGAGCGTGCGGGGAATCGCCTCAGCGGCGCGGTCGATGTCCTCGTCGCTGATCCCGAGATGGACAACCGCCCGCAGGACCCCAGGATGCATCGTTCCGGAAAGGCCGACCCCGCCCGCGGCCAGCCGCTCGAGCGCGACGCCGACCTCGAGCCCGATCGCCGCCACGTCGAGCTGGACGAAGTTCGTCTCGACCTGATCGAGGTCAACCGGTGCCCCGGCCTCGTGGAGCGTCTCGGCGAGCCGTCGCGCTCTCGCGTGGTCGTCCGCCAGGCGCTCGATGTGGTGATCCAGCGCATAGACACACGCGGCCGCGACGATTCCGGCCTGCCGCATCGCCCCGCCGAACTGGTGCTTGTAGCGCCGGGCACGCAGCATCCGCTCGGAGGAGCCCGCGACGATCGCGCCCAGCGGGCACCCGAGGCCCTTGGAGAAGCAGATCGTCACCGTGTCGGCCTCCGCCGCGATCGCGGCCGGCTCCACCCCGCTCGCGATCGCCGCGTTGAACAGGCGCGCGCCGTCGAGATGCAACGCGAGCTCGAGGTCGCGGCACGTCTCGGCCATCGCTCGCACGTCCTCGAGCGGCCAGACGCGCCCGCCCGACTGGTTGTGCGTGTTCTCGATCGCGACGATCCTCGTCGCCGGCACGTGGCCGAGGTCGCCCTTGCGCGCCGCGGCCCGAACCTCCTCGGGACTGAACCGCCCGCCCTCGCCGCGGAGCGGCCGGGTCATCAGACCGGCGTGGACGGCCGGGCCGCCGAGCTCGGCGACCAGCATGTGCGCAAGCTCCTCGGCGATCACCTCGTCGCCCGGCTGGCCGAGCACGCGCAGCGCGATCTCGTTCGCCATCGTCGCGGTCGGGACGAAGACGGCTTCCTCGTGCCCGAGCAGCTCGGCGGCGCGCCGCTCGAGCTCGTTCACCGTCGGATCCTCGCGCCACTGCTCGTCGCCGACCTCCGCCGAGGCGATCGCCTCGCGCATCGCCGGCGTCGGCTGCGACATCGTGTCGGAGCGGAGGTCGATCACGACCTCATTGTGGCCGCTCAGCTCGTGGGAGTGCCGGACAAGCTCGGGTAGCGACTCGTCAGGATCATCAGGTACGCAGTCATCTGTGCCTCGTACCGGAGGCAGTAGGCGGAGAGGTCGCGCATGCCCTTCGGCATGCGCCCGATCACGAGCGCGACGAACCAGCCGACGAGGGCGACGAAGAACATCACGATCATGAGGACGTAGGCGACGATGAACGCCGGAATCGCGAGCACGAGGCGAAACAGCGTGACGAGCCGGGGCTGCCTGTCGGGCCCGTCGACCTCGAGGTCTACCGGGTGCGCTCCTTGACGGCCGAAGAACGTCGGGTACGGGTTCGAGACGAGGGCCACGTACGAGCCCAGATGAGTCCTGTAGCGGAGAACCCGAGCGAGGTAGAGGTGCAGATCCTCAGGTGAGCGGCCCGTGAACAGCACCGCAAACCAGTTGATGATCACGCAGCCTGTTGCCGCGAGAGTCCATATGCACTGCCAGAAAAGATGCGGGATGAGGAGCAGGAGTCGGAAGAAGACCGTGAGTCGCGAGCGCTTGAGATCGTCGTTGACGATGAGCCGCACCGGATGGACGGCCGGTGGCTCGGAGGGCTCCTCGGGCTGGTCCGGCTGCTGCTCCGGTGGGTGCTCGCTCACCCCGACGATCTTATGCCCGTCCGGGGGATGGGTGCCTCCGCAACGACTGCCGATGAGTGACGCGTACCGCTACAAGCGAGGCCCATGAACGCCGCCGTTTCTCTCTGGGAATTGATCCAGCACGACCGCCTTGTGCGCTGGGCCGCGTACGCGACCGCCGTCGTGGTCTGGTTCGCGATCGCCTGGGCTGACGTCCGCATCCTGCTCGCCGGATTCTTGGCGATCGGATTCGCGCTGTGGTGGCTCCGGCGTCTGCGCCGGCGGCGAGGCTGGTTCGAAGAGCGCCCCGTCGACATCGATCTCCTCTAGTACTAGTAGTGCTTTGTTAGTCCGGTAGAGGGACCTCTCCCTTCACCTCGAACGGTGTCCGCGTCAGCGGTCATCGTTCAAAGGAGGAGAGGATGCAAGCCGCAGTCGCAGTCGAGATGCCCGCCGTCG
>Ga0137368_10000319_pt1 | contig 43764 bp, 51 predicted proteins | sample SagtaG_13_FD_104917 | JGI IMG/M metagenome (GOLD analysis project Ga0137368, IMG submission 104917) | Vadose zone soil microbial communities from Sagehorn Ranch, Mendocino, California, USA - Sage1_L_100_16 metaG | ecosystem: Environmental > Terrestrial > Soil > Vadose zone | place: USA...
AGCGAGTCGCCCCGAGGAACCGTCTCCGACGGCCCGTCGCCCAGCCCGCTTCAACCGACTCCACGACGGGGTCTTCTTCCGCCATTCTCACCGGCGGATTTGACGCGACGTACGGTTGCTAGGCTAGGGCTTCTTCTGCTCGTCCTCTTCCGGCTTCTTGTGGAACCGGACCTGCTTGCCGGGGCGGCCGATCAGGTAGCCGACGACGCCACCGAGGATCGAGCATGCAAGCATGACCCAGATCAGCCGGTTGTGCGCCGTGAAGAAGACGTAGTGGATATCGACCCGCGCGGAGTTCTGGATGATGAACACGATGAGCACGACCGTGATGAACAGCGCCACGAGCAGCTTGGCCACGCGGCGCTGGCGCTGCTTCTGGAGCTCCCGGTAGTGGTCGCGATCCTGCTGGACACCCGGCTCGTCGGCCCCGATCGGCTCGTGGTCGCCCTCTCGTCGCATGGTGTCCCTTCGTCGGGCGGTGCTCGCAAGGGATTGTCGCACACCCGTCCGCCGCTCCAGGGGGCGCCGAGGTGAAGGCCGACGCCGAGCTGCTCCAGCGCGGCGGCGCGCTCGTGGCCGCCGCCGTCCTGATCGAGCGGGCGTCGTCGTCGACCCCCGGCCGGACGATCGACCGGCGGCTGTTCGAGGTGGTGAACTCGGAACGGGGCCCCGGCCCCGACCGGTTCTTCGCCGGGCTCACGGAGCTCGGGTCGATCACCGCGTCGATCGCCGCCGCGGGCGTGCTGGCGGCGACCGGGCGCCACCGGACGGCGGCGAGGGCGCTGGGGTCGGCCGCCGCCACGTGGTTCGTCGGGCAGGGGCTGAAGCGCCTGTACCTGCGGGCGCGGCCGTACGACACGTTCACGGTTCGCCTGCTGATCGGGAAGCCCCGGGGGACGTCGTGGCCGAGCTCGCACCCCGCGGTGCTGTACTCGTTCCTCACCGTGGCCGGCCGTGAGCTCGACCTGTCGCGCGCGGCCCGGGCCGCGCTTGCCGGGATCGCGGGCCTGGTGGCGACGTCGCGCGTGTATCTCGGGGTGCACTATCCCTCGGACGTGGTCGCGGGGATGATGCTCGGCCGGGGGATCGGCCTGTGCGGGGTGGCCATCGGGAACGGGTCACGGGCCCGGCGTCGCGGGGCCTGATCCTCGGGCTCGCGATGCGGGGCCGGACGTTACAGTTACCCCCGTGACCGGCCTGCTGGCGTCCATCTCGTGGCCCGTCCTCGACCGGGTCCATTTCGGCGGCAGCTTCGCCATCTCTCCCCACGGGGTGGGGATCGCCTTCGGGTACCTGCTCGGATCGTGGTGGGTGCTCCGCGAGGGCCCGAAGCGGGGGCTGAAGGAGGAGCACGCCAGCTCGATCCTGTTCTGGGCCCTGATCGGGACCATCTTCGGAGCCCGGTTCTTCTACGTGGTGGGGCACTTCTCCGAGTTCAACTCCTTCACCGACATGCTGAAGATCTACAACGGCGGGATCAGCCTCATCGGCGGGATCGCGGGGGCCATCGCCTTCGCCTACCCCGTCATGCGGCGCCACAACTACCGGTTCCTCCAGGTCATGGACAGCGCCGCGATCGGGCTGCCGTTCGGGATCTTCGTGGGACGGATCGGGGACCTGGTGATCGGCGATCACCTCGGGAAGCCGACCAGCGTGCCGTGGGCGTTCGTGTACGACGGCGGGCGCCTGTCCGGGTTCACCTGCACCGGGCGCGTGTGCAGGGAGACCCTTCTCCCGGGGGTCGCGTTCCACCCGACTCTGACGATCACCCCCCACAGAGCCACACTCATCGACCCACTTCATGGTGGCGCGATCCAGACCGGCGTTGGGGTCCACCAGACCGCGATGTACGACTTCCTCATCGCCGCGACCCTGTTCCTGTTCATCTACCTGGTGATGGCGAGAAGGCCGCGGCGCGAGGGCGTGCTGATCATGACGTTCGCCATCTGGTACGGGACGGGCCGGGTGATCACGGACTTCCTGCGGGTGGACAAGCGGTACTTCGGCCTCACGGGAAGCCAGTGGAGCACGGCCGCGATCGCCGCGCTCTGCACCGTCGTGCTGGTGCGGTGGGCCATCCAGGCCCGACGACGTCCGCCGCCCGCCGCGGACGGGGGCGGGGGCGGGGGCGGAGACGAGAAAGAGAACCTCGGCGGGGCGAAGGCTGCCGCAGCGACGACCACGTTCACACCGCCGGTCGAGCCCGGCGGGCGGGGAGGCCAGACGTGACCGAGCGCGCCCAGCGGGTGGGGGTCGTGGTGCTGGTGCTCACGGCCGTGGCGCTGGTGTTCGTGGCGTCCGCCGTGCGGTCCTACGTGCCGCTGTTCTTCGTGTGGGTGCCGCAGTTCGCCATCCCGGTGTTCCTGTCCCGTGCCGGACGGAAGGCTCGGACCGAGCAGGACGCGGGAGCCGAGCCCCCCGCGGATTCCTGATCCCCACCCGGGAACCCGGCGGCCCGGTCGGTTGTCCCTAGTCATCGAGGTACCATCACCTGCACAGGAGGCGAGATGGCGCGCCGCTCGTTCGTGGTGCTCGCAGCTCTGGCCGGGACGTTGGCGCTGGGGACCGTACCGGCGCTGGCCAAGGGGGGGCAGGGGCCGCCTCACCCGTGGCGGTGTCCGGAAGGCGGGAACCCGTACTGTCCCCCCGGAACCGTCACGATCACCGGGCCAGGGCTCGCGGACCCGGTCTCGATCGGTGCCAGGGACTTCTGGAAGGTCCTGTACCTGACGGGTGAGGCGTTCCGGCCCTGGGGGATGCCCGACCCTTCGCCCACGGTCTCCGAGCTCGGCCCCCGGTACGCGGCGACCTATGCGGTGCGGCTGTCTCGGCACCGAACGTTGTCGATGTCGCAGGACCTGTACCCCTATGCCCCGGGCATGGTGTGGGCCAACACGCCCTCCGGCCAGCTCTTCCACGACACCTTCCAGCGCTACACCGCTCCCGGCGGGTGGTGGCACTCCACCGCGCTCCTGGATGTCCTGATCGCCCACGGGCTCCCGGCGGTGGCGCCGGCCGAGGCGGCCTCTGAGACTACGCAGGCGTCGGCGCTGGCCCTTCGCGCCGGCCCCGGCGGCCCCGCCAGCGGCGGCGGGCGCGTGTGGATCGGAGTGGCGGCTCTCGCGGCCCTCCTGGTGCTGGGAGCTGCGGCCGGACGGCCCCGCCATGAGCCGGCCGGGCAAGTTCGCGGATGAGGCCACTCGGACGCTGGCGCCTCGTGGTCAGCCGGCTGGCCGTCGTTCTGGCCACGGCCGAGAGCTCGGGCTCACCCCAGGTCAGTGGGCGTGGCCGTCGTGGCCGTGGCCGCCGTGCCCGTGACCCACGTCCACGCGCGCACCCGGCGCCACCGTGAGCTGAAGGGGCTTGCCAACGATCGTCTTCGTCGATCGGGCCAATGCGCGGGCGGCGTCGACGAACGCCTGGCCCGCCGCCGAATCGGGGTCGGAGAGCACGATCGGCGTCCCGAGGTCCCCTCCCTCGCGCACGGGCGGGTAGAGGGGGATCTGGCCGAGCAGCGGAACCGACAGGGTCCGTGCGGCCTCCGCGCCGCCGCCCTCGCCGAAGATGGCCGTGGGCTCCCCGCAGTGGGGGCACACGAAGTGGGACATGTTCTCGATCACCCCGACCACTCGCTGGCGGACCTGCGCGGCCATCCTCCCGGCCCGCTCGGCCACCTTGCGCGCGGCCTCCTGCGGGGTTGTCACTACCACCATGTACGCTCCCGGCAGGAAGGAAGCCATGGACAGGGACACGTCCCCCGTCCCGGGAGGGAGGTCACACAGCAGGAAGTCGATCTCACCCCAATAGACGTCGCCCAGGAACTGCTGGACCGCCTTGTGGAGCATGGGCCCACGCCAGATCACGGGCTGTTCTTCGCCCACGAAGAACCCCATCGAGATGATCCGCACGCCGTGCGACTCGAGCGGCAGGATCATGTTGTTGAAGCCCACGGGCTGGCCGGACACGCCCATCATCCGGGGGATCGAGAAGCCCCACACGTCGGCGTCGAGCACGCCCACCCGGTGTCCTTCGGCGGCCATGGCCGCCGCCAGGTTCGCCGTCACGGTGGACTTGCCCACGCCGCCCTTCCCCGACGCCACGGCGATCACCGCGGTGTTGCCGTCGGTGAAGAAGGTGGGGCTCGCCGCCGCTCCGCCCCGAAGGCCGGTCACCATGTCCTGTCGCTGGGTATCGGTCATCTCGCCCAGGACGACCTCGATCTCCCTGATCCCTTCCAGGGGGGCGAGGGCACCCCGGACGTCCCGGTCGATGCGGTCCCGGAGCGGGCACCCCGCGATGGTCAGCAGCACGACCACGCGGACGCGTCCGTCGTCGACCTCGATGCTCTTCAGCATGCCGAGGTCCTCGATCGGCTTGTTGATCTCCGGGTCGAGGACCTGGCGGAGGGCCTGGCGGACCTGTTCCTCGGTGGCCACGTGTCTCCTTCGACGCTCTTCGGGCTCGGTGTGTCGCTCGGTTCGGCGAGCCGGTGGGATTATCCTGATTCCGACGGTGCCTACCGTTCGAATCCTCCATCGATGATACGACCGGACGGGAGAGCGTGAGCGAGCCGTGGCCGACCTCAAGGCGCTCCAGATCCACAAGGCCCTGGCCGACGACACACGGTTCCGGCTGTACCGGTACCTCGGGCTGACCGGGCGCCCGGTCTCGGTTCGCGAGCTGTCCCGGCGGCTGTCGCTGCACCCGAACACCCTCCGGCCCCACCTCCGCCACCTGGAGCGCGCCGGGCTGGTGACCCGGGAGATCCGCCGGGGTTCCAACGTGGGCCGGCCGCAGACCCTGTACTCGATCGTCGTGACGGCGGACACCGCGGAGGACGGGGACTACCGGCTGCTGTCCGAGATCCTCCTCGGCGCCATGTCGGGGAAGCGGGGACGGGACCGAGCCACCGAGCTGGCCCGGGAGTGGGGCGGGTACCTGGCGTCGAGGGGCGCGCCAAAGCCGGGGGTGAGGGTGCCGGCCGGGCGCAACCTCGCGGCGCTCCAGGAAGCGATGGCCCGGGCGGGATTCGAGCCCCGGTTCCGGCGGCAGGGCCGCCAGGTGGTGGAGGTCACGCTGCGCGACTGCCCCTTCCGGGAGCTCGTGGAGGACCACCGGGAGATCGTCTGCGCGGTGCATCTGGGGCTGTTGGAGGGCATGCTCGCCGCGGTGAAGCCGTCCCTCGAGGTCCGCCAGTTCCGGCCCTTCGCTGAACGCTCCATCTGCCGCCTGGTCGCCGCCGGGTAGTCGGAGGCGCGCCACGGCGGTCGGAGTGCTGGCCGCTCATGCGTGCTTTCGTTCAGGCTGCGGCGCTGGGTGCCGATACGACGAGAGTGACCGAGGCACCGTCTTTCCCTCGAGCCGCGGGCCCGGTGGAGACCCCGCGGGCCCCAGCGGTCGCGGCCACGCTCGCGACTGCGGCCCTGGCACGGCTGTCGTTCGAGATCCATCGCATCCCTCGGCCGGGCTCGAGGATCACCTCCGACATCGAGGGACGGGTCCTGAACCGCTGCGTGATGGCCGCGCTCGAGGTCCTGTCCGCGGAGTCGGCCACCGTCGAGCTGGCCGGCACCGAGGTCCGGCCCGTCGTGGATGCGACCTTCGAAGGAGTCGATCCCGCCCCCCGAGCGGCGAGAGCCGCCGGGCTGGTGCTGGCCGCAGTCCGCCGGGTCCAGCGGACCGCCGAGAACGAGTTCCAGGTCGTGGGGGCGATGAGCGCCGGGCACGTCGGCCGGACCTCCGGCGGCGTGGTCGTCACGACCGGGTCGTCGGACGCCGTGCTGCACCGGCTTCGCGAGCGCGCCGCGCCGGGCCAGATCCTGCTCTCTCAAGGAGCGTTCGATGCCTGCCGGAAGATCGTCGAGGCCGTGCCCCTGGCCGGCACCAGCGCCGGCAACGGCCACGGCGATGGAGGCGGTCAGGTCCCGGACGCGTACGTCCTGGTGGGGCTGCGAGAGCCGGGCACGCTCCCCAGCGGCGGTGAGTCCGCCGCCCTCCAGGGGATGTCGTGAGCGAGGATAGCGACCTGGTCGAAGAGCTCAACCGCTGGCTGGCCGAGCTGGTCCATGCGGCGGGGTCCGACCTGCACGTGAAGGCGGGCTCGCCGCCCCGGATCCGCGTCGAGGGCCGGCTTCGCCGGCTCCACCGACCGCCCCTGACGTCCGAGGAGACCGAGGCGCTGGTCGACGTCGTCCTTCCCCAGGGACGGCGGGCCACCTTCGACGAACGGGGGGACGTGGACTTCGCCCACTCCGTCCCGGATCTGGGGCGCTTCCGCGTCAACGCGTTCCGTCAGCGTGGGTCGGCCAGCATGGTCTTCCGGCTCCTCCAGGTCGGAGGATTGCCCTTCCAGGACATCGGGATGCCGCCCATCGTGCAGCGCCTGGCCGAAGAGCCGCGGGGGCTGGTGCTGGTGACCGGCCCCACCGGATCCGGGAAGACCACCACGCTCGCGGCCATGATCGAGCACATCAACCGGTCCCAGCCGGTGCACATCGTCACCATCGAGGACCCCATCGAGGTGCTCCATCCGGACCACGAGGCCCTGGTGGCCCAGCGCGAGGTGGGCCAGGACACCGGCGATTTCCTCCAGGCCATCCGCGCCGCCCTCCGCGAGGACCCGGACGTCATCCTGATCGGCGAGATGCGGGACGCGGAGACGGTGATGGCGGCCCTTCAGGCCGCCGAGACGGGGCACCTCGTGCTGTCCACGCTGCACACCACGAACGCCGTGGAGACGGTGAACCGCGTCGTCGACTTCTTCCCGCCCACCCAGCAGCACCAGGCCCGGGTGACCCTGGCGTCCGCCCTCCGGGGGATCGTGTGCCAGCGGCTGGTGCCGTCCAGGGGCGGTGGCCGTATCGCTGCGGTGGAGGTCCTGGTGAACACGGGCCGGGTGGCCGAGCGCATCCTGAACCCGTCCCTCACCGCCCAGATCAAGGACGTGATCCTGGAGGGCGAGTACTACGGCATGCAGACGTTCGACCAGTCCTTGCTCCGGCTGGTTCGAGCCGGCCGCGTGGCCGTCGACGACGCGCTCGCCACGGCGTCGGAGCCGCACGACTTCCAGCTCATGCTCCAGCAGGCCCGGCTGCTCCCGACCGGCTGAACCCGGAACTCCGGCAGGCCGGTCAGTCCGCTCCAGGGCCCGGCGACGATCGGGCAGCGAGCGGCCCCGCCCGGCCCGTCCTCAGGACGTGGTGCCCGGCGGAGCGGGCGGCGCCGACGGCGCCGAAGGCGCGGACGTCCCCTCTCCCGCGGCCTGTCCGTTCCCCCCGGCCCCGCCGCCGAAGGACTTGCCCATCCCGGACAGGCCCTGGAGCATCGTGGCCAGCTCGAGGGGGATCACGAACTTCGTCGACGGCGACGTCCCGATGACCTTCAGCGCGTCGAGGTACTGGAGGCTCATGGTGTTGGAGTCCACACCCCGCGCCACGTCGAAGATCTTGGACAGCGCGAGCGCGAACCCCTCGGCGCGCAGGATGGCGGCCTGGCGGTCTCCTTCCGCGTTCAGGATGGCGGCCTGCTTGTTCCCTTCGGCAACGGTGATCGCGGCCTGCTTGTTGCCTTCGGCCTCGGTCACCACGGCCCGCCGGGTCCGCTCGGCCGACATCTGCCGCGTCATCGCCTCCTGGACCGTCGGCGGCGGGATGATCTCGCGGATCTCGACGTTCGTGACCTTCACGCCCCATCGTTCGGTCACCTCGTCGAGCTTGGCCCGGAGGACCTCGTTCATGGTCTCGCGCTTGGCCAGGACGTCGTCCAGGATCATGTCGCCGACCACCGATCGCAGGGTCGTCGCCGCGATGTTCTGCGCCGCCCCCTCGAAGTTCTGGACCGACAGCACCGACATCGCCGCGTCCACGACCTTGGTGAACACGATGAAGTCGATGGAGATCGGCGCGTTGTCCTCGGTGATGGCCGTCTGGTGGGGGATCTCCAGGTACTGCTCGCGGAGGTCGACCCGGATGCCGCGGTCGATGATCGGGATCAGGATGATCAGGCCGGGGCCTTTCGTCCCGATGGCGCGCCCCAGTCGAAACACCATCATCCGCTGGTATTCCGGCACGATCTTGATCGCCCGCGGCAGGATGATGAGCAGCAGGAACAGCACGATCCCGATCGCGATGTAGGTCCCCGTCACGTCGTTTCCCCCTCCCTCGTTCCGCCAACGGTTGACGTCTCCTCGGCGATCGCGTCGAGGGGGGTCACCCGAAGCCGCAACCCCTCGGTCCCCACGACGCGAACCCGTACACCTTCCGGCACCGCTCCCGCCGTCGATTCCGCGGTCCACCGCTCCGATGCCACCTGCACCACACCCCGGGGCGTGAGCGCCGTCGTCACCACACCCTCCTGGCCCACCAGGTTCCGGACCTCGCCGCCCCGGGGCAGGTGCCGGACGCGCCACAGCGCGCTCAGCGCGAAGCCGAAGAACAGCATGGCGAACGCTGCGACGACGGCGATGATCCAGGGCGAGACGCGCGCGTTCGGAACGGACGGATTGAACAGGAACAGCCCGCCGAGGACCAGGGCGATCGTGCCGGCGACGGACCACACCCCGAGCCCCGGGTGCTTCAGCTCCAGCAGGTAGAAGACGGCTGAGGCGACGAGCAGCACGACCCCGATGAGCTGGAACGGCAGCTCGCCGAAGGCGACGAACGAACCCACCAGGCACAGGGCCCCCAGCAGACCCGCCAGGATCCCCGGATGGATGAACTCGAGGACGATGAGGCCGAGGCCCAGGTAGAAGAACAGGAACGCCAGGTCCGGCGTGAACAGGCCGTGCAGGATCGCGAAGCCCAGGCCCAGGCTCCTGCTCTGGATGGTGGCGCCCTCGATGTCGAGGGTGACGGCGCGGGAGTGCGCCACGGGGACGACCCGTCCGTTCAGCGCGCGAAACAACGACGACTCGTCCGCACTGATGAGGTCGATGACCCCGAGGCGCAGGGCCTCGTCGGCCGACACGCTGACGGAGTCCCGGACCGCCTGCTCCGCCCAGTCGGCGTTGCGGTTCCTGGCCTCGGCCAGGCTCCGGATGTAGGCCACCGCGTCATTCGTGACCTTCGACTGCTCGATCGCACCCGACACGCCCACCGGGTGCGCCGCCCCGATGTTCGTCCCCGGGGCCATCGCCGCGACCGAGCAGGAGTACATGATGAACGTGCCCGCGGAGGCGGCTCGGGCCCCTTGCGGCGACACGAAGCAGATCACCGGGACGTCGGAGTTCAGGATGGCCTGGGTGATCTGGCGCATCGAGGAGTCCAGCCCGCCCGGCGTGTCGATCGTGAGCAGGACGGCGGCGGCGTCCTCGGACTCCGCGGCGGCGATGCCCGACTTGATGTATCCGGCCTCGAACGGGTCCACGACTCCCGACAGACGCATGCCCACCACCACGGGGGCACCGGACGCGGCGTGGCCGGGGACTGCCAGGAGCCCAAGCAACCCGGCGGCAAGCGCGATCAGGCGAACGGCTCGCACGGATTCATCATCCCACCCGGGCATCAGGGGTGAAAGGGACCGGGCGGCAGGGGCGGAGAGGGGAGAGGTTCGCAGACACCGGCTCGAGCCGCCGGGCGTCGAAAGCGCATGTCGGGCGGGAGATCCGGCCCCGTGCGGGGCATAATGCAGGCATGCTCCCCGCAAGCCGCGCCGCCGGCCCCTCCCGTATACCTCGTCGAGAGCGGGGAGCACGCTGATGCTGTCGAACGACGGCCCGCTCTCGGCACGGGAGGAGCAGACCCTGGTGCAACAGTTGCTCGCGGGCGACGAGGACGCGGTGCGCACGATCTACGGGCGCTTCGGCCGTCCCGTCTACAGCCTGGGACTTCGCCTCCTCGGCAGCGCCGAAGCGGCCGAGGAGCTGACCCAGGACGTCTTCGTGACGGCCTGGCGGAAGGCGGCCCGGTTCGACGCGACGAGGGGCCGCCTGTCCACGTGGCTGATGGCCATCGCCCACAACCTCGCCGTGGACCGGCTGCGCCGCGACAACGGCGTCGCGCGCCCCAGCCTCGTGTTCATGAGCGAGGTGCCCGAGCGGGCCACGGAATCCGGCACCGAACCGGTGCTCGAGCGCGACGTCGCCCGGCGGGCCATGCAGTCGCTCTCCGACGGCGAGCGGAAGCTGCTGGTCCAGGCCTACTTCCGGGGACTGACCGCACGGGAGATCGCCGAGTCGGACGGCCTGCCGCTCGGGACGGTGAAGACCAGGCTGCGCACGGCGCTCATCAAGCTGCGACGGGCGAATCTCGGGAAGGAACCGTGATGGCGGACCTTCGGGACGGGGTCGCGACGGACTGCCTGCCGGTCCGCGAGCGCCTCACCGAGCTCGCGCTGTCCACCCTGGGGTCGGACGAGCGGGCGTTCGTCGAACGGCACCTGGAGTGGTGTGCCGGGTGCCGCAAGGAGGCCGCCGAGCTGGCCTCGGCGGCGGCGCTCGTCGGCCAGTCCGTTCCCCAGGAGGAGCCGCCGGGCGACCTGGAGGACCGAATCGTCGGGGCCGTGCGCTCGGCGGCCGGGATCCGGGCTCCCCGCCGAGGGCGCATGCGGGTGCTCGCGGTCGCCGCCGCCGCGGCGATCATGGTTGGGGTCATGGGCGTGGGGTGGGGCGTCACGCAGGTCCAGCACGCGAACGAGAGGTTGGCCCGCGCGGAGCGCCAGGCGGTGGATTTCGCCTCGAAGCTGCACCGCCTCATCAGCTCCATCGTGCCCAAGCCCGACAGCCGCGTGGGGCCGCAGGACCGCCTGAAGGAGGCGCAGCTCGCCCCCACGGGTGGCCGGCACGGAGGTGGCAGCGCCGCCGTGTTCATCTCGCCGGTCCGCGAGGACTGGGCCCTCGTCGTCGTCGGCGGCCTGTCGACGAAGGGCGCTCCGTACCACGTCTCGCTGCGAGACCAGTTCGGCCAGTTCGTGTACGTGGGAGCGCTGGCGAAGCTCGACTCGGGCGGCGGCGGTCCGATCTGGAAGGAATTCACCCACCACCTGGACGGCTACACCGACGTGGTGGTGAAGGACCGAACGGGCCGCATCGTGCTCGCCGGCACGATCGCGCCGTCCCCGGTGGCGACGGCGACCCCGTAGCGCGGGGCGTCCCGGCCTCAGTCCGAGAGCTTCTCCACCAGGTAGGCCAGGCTCTTCGGGTACCGGTACTCGATGGCCATGTGCGTGGCGTCGAACAGCTCGATGAAATGGTCGACCCCCAGCTTCTTCAGCTCCTCGGACACCGCCACCGTCCCGTTGTCCAGGAACCACTCGTCCTTCTCCCCCCCGTCGAGGTAGATCGCCCGCAGCGACCGCACCGCCTCGGCGTACCTCGGGATCATCCGCACCGGGTCCCACGCCAGCCACCGCAGCCACACCTGGTCGATGAGCTTCCCGGTCGAGGGCTCGTAGGGGAGCCGGACCGTGCCGTCCTCGTCCGCCGAGTAGCACGCGGCCATGCACCAGTCGTTCAGCAGGTGCCCGTCCGAGTCCTTGCTGAACGCGGGCCGCGACCGGAAGTCCTCCCAGAACCGCTCGAACGAGCCGCCGTACTCCTTGCGGAGCGTCCGAACAGATTCCCGGAAGCCCGGGAGGTAGCACGCCTCGAACAGCGAGTCCCCGGCGTGCGACGCCAGGCCGGAGAACAGGTCGGGCCGCAGCATCGGCGTGACCAGCGCACCGTAGCCACCGCTCGACTTCCCCTGGATGCCGCGCCGCTCCCTGGCGGCGTCGGTCCGGTAGTGGCGGTCGACGAACGGCACGATCTCCTCGCACAGGTAGTCGTGGTACCGGCCCGTTCCCGGTGAGTTCAGGTACTGGCTGCCGCCCAGGGAGGTCCACGCGTCGACGTAGACGACGACGGCGGGACCGATCTCGCCCGACGCCATGCCCGCGTCGACCAGCTCCAGGAAGTTCGGACGGAAGGCGGTCCGGTTCCGCCACATGTCCAGCTGGCCGGTGAGCCCCTGGATGACGTACACGGAGACGTACCGGCGGTTCTCGTCGTGGTCGTAGCCGGGTGGGACGTACACCCACAGGGGGCGCGCGGCCGGGTCACCCAGCGCGTTCCCGGCCAGGGCCTGGCTGTCGATGACGTGCTCGTCGATGCGTCCGGCGAACTCCGTGCTCCAGGGCTTCACACGTCCTCCTCGACCTCGGCGGATACGGAGGCGCCATCCTAGCGAGGCGAGGAGGCCCCGCGCCCGGGAGCCGGGCGCCGCTACGCCGTCTCGCCGGCGTGTTGGCCGAGGTCTCGGAGATCGAGCGTCACCGACCCGGACACCGTGATGTCCGGGGCGGGCTGGCCCGAGGGCAGTCCCCGGAAGGTCATCGTCGCGTCGACCGTCGCGTGCCCGGACGCCGACAGGACGGTGCCGGACGCCGGGTCGAACCAACTGGTGCCCTCGTCGGTGACGGTTCCGTGGTAGTCGATCTGCGGGTGTACGTCCGGCGGGAGCTGGGGAGCCGGCTTGCCGAGGGCCTCGAGGGCCTTGGCCACGTCCAGGGTCAGGGACAGTGGAACCGTCCCGTGCTCCTCGATGACCGCGGTCCGGACACCCCCGAGCTTCTGATACTTCACCAGCGTGACCTGCTTCGAGAGGTGCAGGGTCCCTCCGTCGGCCGCGAACGGGAAGGGGACGTCGGCCTCCCTGGACCAGGTGTCACCCGGCTGGACCGGGTGGTTCGGCAGCAGCGGTGCGAACTGGGTGAGCCCCGGAACGAGATTCGCCCCCTCCTCCGCGGTCAGGCCGGGGAGCGTTCCCGAGACCACCTGGCCATCGGACGCCAGCCGCAGCGTCTGCCGGAGGGCGTGCGGCGGCAGCGGGATCCGCTGCCCGTTCAGCGTGGCCTTCGCGTGGACCGCTCTGAGGGTCAGCGTGGCGACCCCCGCCGGATCGACCGACACGACCTTCATGACGACGGTCGCCGCCACGTCCGCCTTGATGGGGAACGACTGGCCCTCGGCCTGGATCGAGAAGTCCATGGCCAGGTGCATCCGGTAGTGCCATTGCTTGCCCTGCTGAAAGCTCATGGCGAGCGCGACGCCGTTGCCGCCTCCGGTGCCGCCGCGGAGGAAGAGGAAGGCCGCGGCGCCCGCGGTGAGGGCGAGCACCAGGCCGAGCGCGACGGCGATCCGGCCCCTCGAGCGCCCGCCGGAGGGGACCTTCGAGGAGTGCGCGGACCACATCGAGGGAAGCTCGGGCGGAGCCGAGGCGAGCGCCGGTGCCGCCATGTCGCGTCGCTCGAGGACGGCGGGCTCGGGCTCCGGGTCGGTGACCGGGCTGAAGATCCCCACCCGGACGGCCTCCGGTCCGCCGGTCGGCGCGGGTGTCGGTGCGGACCGGAAGGGGGGCGGCGGGAGCCCTCCCGTCGGGAACCCCGGCGTCGGCGGCGCGGACGGGAGCTCGACTGGCGGGGACTGGAGGACCGGTTCCTCGGGAGGTGGTGGGGGTGTGGCGGGATCGGGCTGTGGGGCGGTTGACGGGTCAGGCGGCGTCAGGTCGTCCCAGTAGGCGTGGCCGGGGTCCGGATCGGGCTCCCACGTGCCCGGCGGCTGTGAGGGCCGCGCCCGGGTCCACCCCGGGATGGCCTCGCCTTCCTCCTCCCCGGACTGCCCGCCGGGAGCGTCCGAGGGCCCGAATGGCGGCCACTCGTGGTCGGACTCGTCGTGTGCTCCCGCCAGGCGTGCGTCCGAATCGGACGCGCCGGCGGCCTCCCCCGGGTCGTGGGGCTCGTCCCAATCGAACAGATCCACCTCAGTAGGGTCGACCGTGCCGAGGCGACACTTGAGACACCAGGCGAACGAGCGGTCTCCGATTGGCTTCCCCCAATGCCGCCCGGCGGCCGGACGTCCGCCCGGGCCTCCTTGGGAGAGGTGGTCTATATGATCGGACCATGTCGAGGTTCTCGGACCTGGTTGGCATCGGCCTGGCGGGGGGCCAGGGGGTCCGGGCCCGCCCCCTCACGCTGAAGGCGCCCGGCTACCTCCGGTCGAAGGCCGCCATGTCGTTCCTGGGCCGCCGGCTGATCCGCTGGGTGATGCAGATCCTCACCGCCGAGGGCATGAAGGACTTCTACATCGTCGCCCACGGCAAGGAGAACAGGTATCAGATCAAGGTCATGATCGGCTACGGCGAGGAGTTCGGCGTCAACGTGATGTACTCGCCCGTGAAGTACGACGTCCTCACCACGGGAAGCGCGGACTCGACCCTTCGCATGCTCGAGTACTGGGACCTCACCGGCCCATGCCTGGTGTTTCCCACCGATTCGGTCATCGACTTCGACCTCGAGCCCATGTACCGCGATCACCTCGAGAGCGGCGCCGCGGTGACGGTCGCCGCGATGACCCGGGCGCCGATCCAGGTGGCGGAGAAATACGGCGTGATGCTCACCAACCCCGACGGACGGATCCTGGAGTTCGCGGAGAAGCCGACGATGGCCGAGCTCCGCGAGTACTTCGCGGTGCACGACGAGAGCGAGTTCGACCGGCTTCCGCTGCTCACGAACGCGGGTTTCTACCTGATCGACGCGAAGGCGCTTCGCGAGGTGGCGGGCATCGCCGAGGTGGCCTCCCTGCGCCGTTCCCGCCTCGACTTCGGCAAGGACCTCCTCCCGTGGCTGGTCGGCAACGGCTACCGCGTGCACGCGCACACCGTTCGGCGGATCGGCGACCTGGGCAACGTCGAGGACTTCCTGGAGACGATGGTCGATGCGCTCCACGGGAACTTCGAGTCCATCACCAGGCTGCTCGGGCCGCCCTTCGACCCCGACCGGAGGGTGTGGATCGCCCCGGAATCGCTGTCGATGCGAGACGCCCTCACCGGAAAGACGCTTACCGAGAAGCTGGGCGAGGGGCTCGTCACCATCGGCCCGGCCACGCGAATCGGACGCTATTGCGAGATCGGCCCCGGCGTGGTCATCACGGAGTCCAACCTCGACGACGACGTCGAGGTGCGGGAGGGCGCGTACATCTCGCGGTCGCAGATCCGGGACGGCGCCATCGTGGGACCGAGCTCGATCCTTCGAAGCGCCGTGGTCGGATCGATGTCGGAGATCCGATCGGACCCCACGAAGCCCACCGTGATCGAGGGGGACGTCGCCCTGGGCGACGAGGTCATCGTGTATGCGGGTGTTCATCTGTCCGGCGAGATCGCCGTGTATCCGCGGCTGAAGATTCCCGCGGGAATCAACGTCCCGCCGGGTGCCGAGCTCACCGACGCCGACGACGTCTTGCGGTACCTGTGATGCGGTTCGGCCTCGCCCTTCCCCACTACGACTTCTCCGGCCCGGACGCGGGACCCGTGACGTTCGAACGGGTCAGCGAGGTCTCGACGCTGGCGGAACGCCTCGGGTTCGCCTCGGTGTGGATCTCCGACCATTTCTTCCTCCGGCTGACGAGATACGGCGGCGGTCCCGAGGTCCATGGCTCCCTCGAGCCCATGACGACGCTCGCCGCGCTCGCGACCACCACTGAACGGATCCGCCTGGGGACGCTGGTCCTGTGCTCCTCCTTTCGCCATCCCGCCATCGTGGCGAAGATGGCCACCGCGGTGGACCTGTACTCCGGCGGCCGGCTGGACCTGGGGATCGGCGCCGGCTGGTACGAGGAGGAATACGAGGCCTTCGGCTATCCCTTCGGATCGGTCGGGGACCGGTTCGAGATCCTGTCGGAGAGCCTCCAGGTGCTCGACCTGCTGTTCGGCGAGGGCCCGTCGTCGTTCCAGGGCAAGCACTTCCGGCTGGAGGGGGCGTACAACCGGCCCGCTCCCCTGCGGCGCCCGCCGATCTGGCTGGGGTCGAAGGGTGGCCCCCGCTCCCTCCGCCTGGCCGCCCGACACGCCGACGGATGGAACACGGTGTGGCGGTGGCCGGCGGCCGACTACGCCGACCGGGTGCGGGAGGCGCGCCGGGCCTGCGAGCGCGAGGGCCGCGATCCGGTCACGCTCCGGCTGTCGGTGGGGCTGTACGCGCTGGTGGGGAAGGACCGGGACGACGTCGAGGCCCGCTTCGCGGCCATGCGGAAGTGGGCCCCGGGTGGAGCCATCGACGGGGTTTCCCTCGACGAGTGGGCGCGCGGCGCCCTGGTCGGGACGCCCGAGGAGGTTCTCGAGACCGTCGGCCAATTCGCCGATTTGGGCGTGGAGGAGATCATCGTCTCCCTGGGGCCCCTCCCGTTCTCGGTGTACGACCGCTCGGCCATCGACGCGTTCGCCGAGGCCGTCGTCGCCGCGTCCACGGGATCCTGATCGTGGAGGTGCTCGAGGCCGCCCTCACCGTATTGGGCGAGGAGGGCGCTCCACTTCACTGGACCGTCATCCAGGACCTCGCGCTGAAGCGCGGCTATCTGGACCCGTTCACGCAGCGAAACATCCGTCAGGACCTCATCGCCGCGCTGGCCCGAGCCGCCAGGGACGGAGGCCTGGTCCGCGACGGAAAGGGCGTGTATCGCCTGCCGTAGCGAGGCTTCGCTACGAGGCCGACGTCGTCGCGGTCTTGCGAGGACGGCCGCGGGGGCGTTTCGGTTGGGTCGTCGCCGGGGCGACCACTCCACGGCGGCGGCCCGGCCTCGGACGCCTGGCCCCTGCGGTCAGTTCGGCCACGTGCCGGTCGCACAGGTCCTTGGCCCAACTTCTCCGGCCGACCTTGATCGTCGCGGTCTGCGTCGCGGGCTGACCACACACGTCACAGACCAGGATGGTCCGCTCTCCCATGCAATCGCTCCTCTTTTCCGGGGGATAGGGCTCGGCGCCAAGCATAGTGGAATGTTGCATGCAGCGCCAGCGTATCCAGTATCCGGAACGGGAGGGCCCGCCCGGCGGGCTAGCGCCGGTAGGCCACCCGTGAGATCCGGTCCAGCTTCTCGAACACGTGGTGGCCCTCGATGTACCGAACCGTGCCGGACCTCGACCGCATGACCATCGACGAGGTGACGGCCCCGGATTGCGAATAGTTGACGCCGCGCAGCAGCGCGCCGTTCGTGATCCCGGTCGCGGCGAAGAACACGTCCTGCCCGGAGACGAGGTCGTCCGCGGTCAGGACGGCCGCGATGTCGTAGCCGCCGTCCACCAGGCTCCGGCGCTCCTCGTCGTTTCGAGGGAACAGCCGGCCCTGCATCGCCCCGCCCAGGCACTTCAGCGCGGCCGCAGCGATGACGCCCTCCGGGGTGCCGCCGATGCCCATGAGCATGTCGATCCCCAATCCGGGCAGCGCCGATGCGATGGCCGGGGCGACGTCGCCGTCGGTGATGAGGAACACCCGGGCGCCGACTTCCCGGACCCGTCCGATCATCTCCTGGTGGCGATCCCGGTCCAGGATCACCACGGTGATCTCCTCCGGCGCCACCCCCTTCGCCTTGGCCACCCGGCGCACGTTCTCCTCGGGGGGCGCCGTGACGTCGAGGGCGTCGACGGCGTCGGGGCCGGTGGCGACCTTCTCCATGTACACCGCGGCGCCGGGGAAGAACATCGTCCCGCGCTCGGCCAGCGCCACGACCGAGAGCGCGTTCGGCTGTCCCACCGACGTCAGCCGGGTGCCGTCGATGGGATCGACCGCGACGTCCACCGGAGGGCCGGAGCCGTTCCCGACGGGCTCGCCGTTGAAGAGCATCGGGGCGTGGTCCTTCTCGCCCTCGCCGATGACGATGACGCCGTCCATGGAGACGGTGTCGAGCATCAGGCGCATGGCGTCGACGGCGGCCTGGTCCGCGGCCTCCTTGTCGCCCCGGCCCACCCACCGGCCCGCGGCGAGCGCGGCCGCCTCGGTCACCCGCACGAGCTCGAGGGCGAGGTTGCGATCCGGTCGTTCCTGGTCCATCAGCACAACACCTCCAGGACGTGGTGAGGGTCCTTCCCCTCGAACAGCACCCGGTACACGGCGAGATGGTAGGGGAGGTCGAGCCCGGTCTCGCCGGCCAGCCGGTGCACGTGGCGGGCGGAGTCGATGCCCTCCACGGTGAGGCCCTGGGCCCGCATGGACGCCACGACCTCCAGCGGGTCTCCGCCCTCGCCGACCAGCTCGCCGAACAGCCGGTTCCGGCCGCCCTGGCCCGTGACGACCAGGTCGCCCACGCCGGCCAGGCCGAGCGCCGTCTCCTCCCGGCCCCCCAGGGCCGCCACGAGGACGGCCAGCTCGGTCGCGGCTCGGGTGAACAGCGCGGCCCTGGCGTTTTGCATCGGGAGGGCCCGGAGCTTCCCCAGCCCGTCGAGCAACCCGAGCCCGATCGCTCCGACGTTCTTGGCCACAGCTGAGTACTCGACGCCGACCACGTCGTCGGAGAACTGGATCTGGTAGTGGCTGTCGGCGATGGGCGACCCGGCCTCCCGGGCCGCCTCGACCGTCTTCCCCGCCCACACCACGGCGGAGGGGGCTCCCTGCGCCAGCTCGGGGGCGAGGCAAGGCCCGCCCACGGCCACCACCGACCGCACCGGGAGCTCCTCGGCGTAAACCTCGGAGATCCGCCGGCCGGTCTCGTTCTCCAGGCCCTTCGCCACCGACACCAGCGAGCGGGCACCCGCCACCGCGTCGCCCACCATGCGGGCCAGGGACCGGGCCGCATCGGAGTGGGCCGCCATGATGGCGATCTCGACGCCGGCCGCCGCGGCGTCGAGCTCGTCCGGCCCGAACAGCACGACCCCGTCGGGGAGATGCTCCGGCAGCGAGGGATGCCGGCCCTCGTCCTTCATGGCCTCGAACGCCGTCCGGTCGTGGGGGTTGGCCCACAACGAGACGCGATGGCCGCGCCGGGCGGCGTGCATGGCGATGGCGGTCCCCATCGCGCCGGCCCCGAACACGGCGACCCGACTCGTGCGCAGCGCATCTCCCTGTGGCGCCATTCCGACGGGCGGGGTTTCGGACATGTCAGCCCAACCATAATGGGGTCCATGCCGCCCCGGCACACCGTCACGCACTCCGCGACGCCGATGGCCCCGGAGCGGGCCATCTCGGCGCGGCTCGACTACCCGCTGCTTGCGCTCGGGGTGGTGGCGGTGTCGTTCTCCGCGGTCCTCATCCGGTGGGCCGACGCGCCGGGACTGTCCATCGCCCTGTACCGCAACCTCTTCGCGGCCGCGATGGTCGTGCCGCTGGCCGTGGCGCGGCACCGGGCCGAGATGGCCGCGCTCACCCGCCGGCAGGTCCTGCTGGCGGTGGCGTCGGGGGCCATGCTCGCCCTGCACTTCGCGACGTGGATCCCCTCGCTCGACTACACGAGCGTCGCGGCGAGCGTCGTGCTGGTGACGACGCAGCCGATCTGGACGGCGCTCGTGGGGCGGGCCCTGGGCGAGCGAATGCCGCTCGCCGCGCTCGGCGGGATCGCCCTCGCGCTCGCGGGCGCGGCCGTGGTGTCCGGCGGCGACTTCACGGTGTCGTCACGGGCCGCCTTCGGGGATGCCCTGGCGCTGGTGGGAGCCATCAGCGCCGCCGGATACTTCCTGATCGGACGGAACCTCCGCCAGCAGGTGTCGCTCCTCCCGTACGTCGCCATCGCCTACTCGACGTCGGCGGCCCTGCTCGCGCCCGCGGTGGCGATCGGGGGACAGCCGTTCGCCGGCTTCCCCATCCGGACGTGGGGGCTGTTCGTGGTGATGGCCCTGGTGCCGCACATCCTGGGGCACACGGTCTTCAACTACCTGCTCCGCCACATCGAGGCCACGGTCGTCGCCATCGCCATCATGGGCGAGCCGGTGGGGGCCACGCTGCTGGCCCTGGCGGTCTTCGGCGAGGTGCCGAGGTGGACCGCGGTGGCGGGGGGAGCGCTCATCCTGGCCGGGATCTACATGGCCATCACGCGGAGCAGGCGGGTGGAGGGGGCTCCCGTCGAGTAGGCACGCCCGACGGCCGCACTACGATATGGCCGTGGCGAAGCGACCTCCGGCTCCCGTGGACATCCGGGACGTGCAGGTCATCAAGCACGGCCGGACCTTCCTGGTCAGCGACGCGCGGGGCGACGTCCCCGCGGGCAACACCGCGGCGCTCGGCCTGTACTACATGGACACGCGGTTCCTGTCTCGGCTCGAGCTGTCGGTGGACGACTCCGTGCCGCTGCTGCTCCATTCCTCGCCCGAGCGGAACTACCTCCAGGTCGTGGAGCTGGCCTATCCCGTGCAGACCACGGGCCCGGACGGCCACCCCCGCCGCGAGAACCTGGCGCTCGAGCGCACTCGCATCCTGGGGGACGCCTTGATGGAGCGGATGAAGCTGTCGAACTACGGCGCGAACTCTCGCGACGTCCACCTGACGATCGCGTTCGACGCGGACTTCCTGGACATCTTCGAGGTCCGGGGGATGTCGCGGGATCGGCGGGGGCAGCTCCAGCAGCCCCGCGTGGAGCGGAACCAGGTGGTGCTGGGGTACCGGGGGTTGGACGGCGTGATCCGGACCACGACCCTGCGGTTCTCGCCGCAGCCCGAGAGGCTCACGGCGGGGTCCGCCTCGTTCCGGTTCACCGTCCGGCCGGCCGAGGAGGTCGAGATCGTCGTGGAGGTCCAGGCGCAGGTGGCCGGGGAGCGCTCGGCGCGGCGGGGCCTCCGGGAGACCAGGGAAGCGCTCGAGGGCGAGTACTCCTCGTGGCGCAAGCGCTGCACCCGGTTCCGCAGCTCGAACGTGCAGCTGTCGCGGTTCCTGGACCGTGCGGTGCTCGACCTTCGAATGCTGCTGTCGCCGGCGGACGGCGGCGGCGAGTACATCGACGCGGGCGTTCCGTGGTACGCGGCCCTGTTCGGGCGGGACTCGCTCATCACGGCCTACCAGTGCCTGGCCGTGAACCCCGACCTGGCGTGGCAGACGCTGCGCCAGCTCGCGGCGCTCCAGGGCACGGCCGACGACCCCGCGCGCGACGAGGAGCCCGGGAAGATCGTGCACGAGGTCCGGGTGGGCGAGCTCGCGGCGACCGGCGAGATCCCCCACACCAGGTACTTCGGCTCCGTCGACGCCACCCCCCTGTGGCTCATGGTGCTCGCGTCGGCGTACTCGTGGACCGGCGACGCCGAGGCGCTCCGGGAGCTGTGGCCAAACGCGGTGGCTGCCCTGGAGTGGGTCGACCGCTTCGGCGACCGCGACGGCGACGGCTACGTCGAGTACGAGAAGCGGGCCCCCCGAGGCCTCGACAACCAGGGGTGGAAGGACTCGCACGACGCGGTCGTCCATCCCGACGGCACGACGGCGACCCCGCCGATCGCGCTGGTCGAGGTGCAGGGCTACGTGTTCGAGGCGAAGCGGCGAGCGGCCGAGCTGGCCCGGGTGATGGGCGACGAGGACCTCGCCGAGCGGCTGGAGAAGGAGGCGGAGTCCCTGCGGGAACGGTTCAACCGGGACTTCTGGATGGAACGGGAAGGGTTCTACGCGCTGGCCCTGGACGGCGAGAAGCGGCAGGTCGGCACCATCACGTCGAACCCGGGCCACGCGCTGTGGACCGGCATCGCCGACCGGGACAAGGCGGTTCGCGTGGCCCACCGGCTGGTGTCGCCCCAGCTGCTGGGAGGATGGGGCATCAGGACCCTGGCCGCCAAGCAGCAGCCCTACGATCCGATCGGCTATCACACGGGCACGGTGTGGCCGCACGACAACGCCCTCATCGCCCACGGTCTGAAGCGCTACGGCTTCGACCGGGAGGCCATGCAGGTGATCGACCAGCTGTCGGCGGCCGGCGCGTACTTCCCGCTGGCCCGGTACCCCGAGCTGTGGTGCGGGTTCTCGCAGGAGGACGTCCCGGTGCCGGTGCAGTACCCCGTGGCCTGCCGCCCGCAGGCGTGGGCGTCCGGGGCGCCGCTGCTGATGTTCCGGTCCTACGCCGGGATCACCGCGGATGCGCCGAACGGCGTCCTGTACATCATCCGGCCCGCGCTCCCGAGCTGGCTCGACAGCGCGGAGCTCATCGGCATGCGGGTCGGCTCGGCCCGCGTCGACCTCACGTTCACCCGCAGCGGCCACGTGACGGCGGTGCAGGTGACCCGCAAGGAGGGCGACCTCGACGTCCTCATCCGGCAATGACCGCCCCTCCGGACGACCTGCCGGCCCCGATCACCGTCGCGGACTACGAGGAGCGCGCGCGCTCGGTGCTGCCGGCGATGGCGTTCGACTACTACGCGGGCGGGGCGGAGGACGAATGGACGATCCGGGAGAACCGGGCCGCCTTCGGCCGGTACGTCCTGCGGCCCCGCGTCCTCGTGGACGTGTCCGAGCGTGACGCGGCCACGACCGTCCTCGGCCAGGAAGTCTCGCTGCCGGTGCTGGTCGCCCCGACCGCGTTGCACCGGCTGGCCGATCCGGAGGGGGAGGTCGCCACGGCCCGGGCCGCCGCGGCCGCCGGTTCCGTGATGATCCTGTCGTCGCTGGCCTCCCGAACCATCGAGGAGGTCGCCGAGGCCGGTGGGCCGCGGTGGTACCAGCTCTACGTCCAGCGCGACCGGGACCTGACTGCCGAGCTGGTGAAGCGGGCCGAGGTCGCCGGCTACTCGGCGATCGTGCTGACGGCCGACCTCCCGGTGGTGGGGGCGCGGGACCGCGACATCCGCAACGACTTCCAGCTGCCCGGGGACGTGCGGTACGCGAACATGCGGGTCCAGCGGCCCCCCGAAGGCCGGGGGTCCGGCCTGGCCACGTTCATCGCGTTCCAGGGCGACGCATCGCTCCACTGGGACGACGTGCCGTGGCTGCGTTCCCTCACCGGCCTGCCGTTCCTGCTGAAGGGCGTGGTGAGGGCGGAGGACGCGCGGCGGGCCGTCGAGGCCGGGTTCGACGGAATCGTGGTGTCGAACCACGGCGGGCGGCAGCTCGACGGGACCATCGCCTCGATGGATGCGCTGCCCGAGGTGGTGGAGGCCGCCGGGGGCCGGGTGGAGGTCTTGATGGACGGCGGCGTGCGGCGAGGCTCGGACGTGCTGAAGGGGCTGGCGCTGGGGGCCCGGGCGGTGCTGGTGGGCAGGCCCGTGCTGTGGGGCCTGGCGGTGGGCGGCGAGGCCGGGGTGCGGCACGTGCTCGACCTCCTGCGCGCGGAGCTCGACATCGCCATGGCCATCGCGGGGTGCCCGACGGTGGCTGACATCACGCCCGACCTGGTGGCCAGGGCCCGGTAGCGCGCAGGCGCCGAACCCGCCTCGAGGACCCTCGGCCCGCCGCGCGATCATGAGACGCGGACCACCACCGTCCGCGACCTGGCCAGGTCGCACAGCCCGTCCGCCGGCGCCACGGCCCGGTACCGGGTCGAGGTGTGCGGCGAGACCGCGAACCGGTAGAGGCCGTCCGCGTCGGTCGTGCCCGTTCTCACCCGCCGGAGGGTGCCGCCGAGCGGCCCGGCCCGGAGCTCCACGGGCTGGCCGGCCACGCACCCTGCGTCCCCGGCGATCTCCCCGCGCACCGTGGCCGTTTCGCCGGCGGCGACGCGCCACGGGCTCGCCGCGACGGAGATCGACCGCACGCCGTACGACCGCAGGAACGAGCGAAACGCGTCGTAGGCGGGCTTCTCCCGGGGCGGAAGGACCCGGGAGTCGAGCAGGCCGAGGTGGTTGAACCGGTCCACCTCGTCCCGCAGGTCGAACAGCGAGAACCACAGGCACACTGCACCGCCACCGTCGGCGCAGGCGCGAAGCCGCGCGGGGACCTGCCGGGCCTGGAGGGCCTCGAACGCCGGGAGGCCGTCGCGCCACGATCCCGGCGTAGTGGGGCACTCGGAGTCGGGTCCGCCGTTCTCCGTGGAGATCCAGGCCCGGCCCTGCGGGAGCCGCTCCTCGACCCAGGCGATCTTCGCGGGGATGTCCTCCACGCATCCGTAGAAGTGGAGGTCCGCGGCGTCGTACGCGCCCTCGGACAGGAGCCGTTCGAGCTTGCGGACGGCGTAGTCGTGGTGGGGGTCGATCGGGTCGACGGCCGCGTCCAGCGAATCGGAGGCGAAGCTCGTCAGGACCACCCCCAGCCTGGGATCCAGCGACTTCACGGCGTCGTGCAGGGCAGCCAGCTGGTCGAGGTACTGGTCGAGGGTTCCCCGCCAGTAGACGGCCCGGGGGTTCACCGACGCGTCGCCGATCTCGTTCTCCGCCTGGACCCACACCTGCCGTCCCCGGTCCAGGTACGGCAGCACAGGGGCCAGCACGTCCCGGAGGTCCTGCTCGTAGCGGTCCTTCGAGGCGAAGGGGAACCCCGCGTGGATCCACTGCGTCGGTGTGCCATACGTCGTCACGACGTTGGAGGGATCCCGGTTGGCCACCGTGATCACCACGTTCACCCCGGCCTCCAGGAACGCGGCGAAATCGGGCGTCGGGTCGGCCAGGTCGGTGTTCAGGCGGACCCATCCGGCCCCGAGGTCGATCACGCGGGTGACGGCGTCGGGGCGCCGGGCCACCCCGGCGATCACGCCGAACGGGTTGTGTCCGTCCGTCGTCCCCTCGGCACCGGCCAGGGGAAGCGCGAACAGCGACACCAGCGCTGCGACGATCCGTCCGATCCACATCCCGCCCGCCTCCTCGCGTCCTCGACGCCGGCAGCATCGGATCCTCGTGCAAGCGCCCGGCCACCGGCGTGTAAGGGATTCGTCAAGCCGGGTAGCATGGCCGGCTCATGGCCGGCATCGACCTGCACGCGCACACGAACCGCTCGGATGGGACCTTCACCCCCACCGAGATGGTCAACCTCGCCCTCGCCCGCGGCCTGGACGTCCTCGCGGTCACCGACCACGACACGACGGACGGGCTGGACGAGGCCGCCGGGGCGGCGAACGGGACGGGCCTGGAGATCGTGCCGGGGGTGGAGTTCTCCGCCATCTACGAGGGGGCCAGCGTCCACGTCCTGTGCTACTGGATGGACCGCGACCACCCTGGTCTCCAGGAGGAGCTCCAGCGCCTCCGGGACGACCGGTTCCGCCGGGGCGAGAGGATGGTCGAGAAGCTTCAGGCCCTCGGCCACCCGATCTCGTTCGACCGGGTTCGCGAGATCTCCGGGGGCGGCAACATCGTCCGTCCGCACGTCGCGCAGGCCCTGGTGGAGGCGGGGGTGGTCCCCACGGAGGAGGACGCCTTCACCGACGAGCTCATCGCCGACGGCGGGAAGGCGGACGTTCCCAAGCACGCCCTGCACCCCCTCGACGCCCTGGCCCTCATCCGGCAGGCCGGGGGCGTGTGCGTGCTGGCCCACCCCGGGATGTGGGCGGGCCAGCGGTCCGTCCCGAACGAGCTGATCGAGGCCATGGCCGCAGGTGGGATGGCCGGCCTGGAGGCCGATCACCCCGACCACACACCGGGGCAGCGCGTCCACTACCGGGAGCTCGCCGGGGAGCTGGGCCTAGTCGCCACCGGGGCGTCCGACTGCCATGGCACGCGGTACGACCCCGTGCGGCTGGGGATGGTGACGACGGACCCGCTCCAGTTCGCCGCACTGAAGGACCGGGCCGGCCGGTCGGCCCCGGCCTGAGGGCGCGAACGCTGCGCTGTCAGCCCCGGATCAGCACCACGACCGTCGCCAGCAGCAGCGTGAGGACGATGGCCAGGTAGACGAGCGCGTGGTACTGCGACGGGCTCGGGCTGGGGAGTCCGGCTGGATTGCACGCCCGGCACGCCGAACGGCCCCACGGGACCGCGATCCCGCACCTGACGCAGCGGTCGTAGCGAGGTTTCATCGTGACCACCCTACCGCCGCCGGGAAGTCACTCACCGGTGCTCTCCATGTCCCCACTGCCGGCCCACGTCCCGGAACCACCCGACGGCGGCCGCCACGAACAACACCGCCCCGACCACGAGCAGCCACGGTGTCAGGACCGCCCCCAGCACGAGCCCCACGCCGGCCAGCGAGAACACGAACGGCCAGATGGTCGATTCGATGTGTGGTTCCTCCATCTCCCCCGGGACCGCCACGCCCGGCGCCTCCGCGCTCGCCGCACGCACGGCCCGCCGCACGTACAGTCCGACGTATCCGAAGCACGCGGACGCGATGAGCAACAGGAGGATCCCGATCGACTCACGCGCGGTCAGCGCGTAGACGATCCCCGCGACCCCCAGGAACACCGACAGTCCCAGCGCGACCCGCGAGTACAGGCTCACGTCACGGGCCCTTCGCGTGCACCGAGACCAGCAGGAAGAACGCGACGTAGATCGCGACCGACACGACCACCACGAAGTGCCAGTAGATGGCCGCCGCCTCCGCGGACTCGTGGCGGACGGGCGTCACCTGGCCGGTCACGGACCGGGTGATGACCATCACCAGGAACACCACGCCGCCGGCCACGTGGGCCAGCGCCACGCCGGTCATGACGTAGAACAGGGACCCGAAGATCCCCGACGAGATGCCGAAGTCGACCTGCGAGTAGCCGGCCAGCTGGAGCGCGACGAACGCGACGCCCAGCACCAGCGTCGCGCCCATCCACCGGTTCAGCGCCCGGGTGTCGCCACGCCGGATCGCGCCGACCCCGAGCTGCATGGACAGGCTGCTCACGGCGATCACGGCGGTGGCCACCGAGGGCACCGCCAGGGAGGGGACGGCGATGCCCTTCGGCGGCCAGATCCGGGCGGAGGAGTACGCGATCGCGTAGACGGCGAAGAACGCGGCGAAGAACATGGCCTCGGACGCCACGAACAGCACCATTCCGAGAACCGGGCTGGTGGTTCCCCGGACGGCCCGCTCGTCGGACCGGACCTCGGCCGTGCTCATGGGCGCGCCTCCGCGGCCTTCCGTGCGTCGTACACGGGCCGCCCCGACCGGATCTCGGGCAGCTCGTCGAAGTTGTGGGCCGGCGGCGGCGAGGACGTCGCCCACTCCAGCGTGTTCGCCTGCCAGGGATCGGCCGGCGCCGTCCGCGGCCCGCGCAGCGTGGTCACGACGTTGACCAGGAACACGACCATCGACGCGAAGATGACGAACGCGCCGACGGTCGACACGGAGTTCCACAGGTTCCAGCCGCGGTTGCCCGCGTAGTCGGCGACCCGGCGAGGCATCCCCTCCAGCCCCAGCACGTGCATGGGGAGGAACGTCAGGTTGAACCCGATGAGCTGGAGCCAGAAGTGCCACTGGCCCAGCTTCCTCGACATCATGCGGCCGGTGATCTTCGGGAACCAGTAGTAGAGGCCGGCCATGACGCCGAACACCGTGCCGCCGAACAGCACGTAGTGGAAGTGCGCCACGACCCAGTACGTGTCGTGGAGGGCGAAGTCCATGGCCGGCGCGGCCATCCACACCCCGTCGATGCCCCCGATCAGGAACATCGAGATGAAGCCCAGGGCGAACAGCATCGGCGGTTCGAATCGGAGCTTGCCCTTCCACAGGGTGGCCAGCCAGTTGAAGAACAGCACGCCGGTGGGGATCGAGATCATCTCCGTCGTGATGCTGAAGAACGACAGCTGGACCTGGCCCGTCACGAACATGTGGTGGGCCCACACCGTGAACGACAGTGCCGTGATCAGCAGGAACGCCAGGACCACACCGCGGTAGCCGAACAGCGGCTTGCCCGAGAACACCGGGAGGACCTCGCTGACGATCCCCCAGGCCCCCAGGATCAGCATGTACACCTCGGGGTGGCCGAAGAACCAGAAGATGTGCTGCCAGTAGATGGCGCTGCCGCCCTTCGTGGGGTCGAAGAACACCGCCCCCAGGTGGCGCTCCGCGAACAGCATCACCAGCCCCGCGGTGATCACGGGCGTGGCCAGCACCACCAGCAGCGAGGTGGCCAGGATGCTCCAGCAGAAGATGGGCATCCGCAGCATGCTCATCCCCGGCGCGCGCATCCGCAGGATGGTCACGATGAAGTTGATCGCGCCGAGGATGGATGCCGCCCCCACCAGCAGCAGGCCGGCGATCCATAAGTCCTCGCCTGTCTTCAGCTGGAGCGACAGGGGCGCGAAGTTCGTCCACCCGGCCGCCGCGGCCCCGCCCGGGGCGGCGAACCCGCCGAGCAGCAGCAGCCCCCCCACGGGCAGCAGCCAGAACGACAGCGCGTTGACCCGGGGGAACGCCATGTCCAGGGCGCCGATCTGGAGCGGCACGAAGTAGTTCCCGAACCCGGCCAGCACCGGGAAGATGAACAGGAAGATCATCAGCGTGCCGTGCTCGGTGAACACCTGGTTGTAGGCGCGCGCGGAGAGGAACTGCGTCCCGGGGCGGGCCAGCTCGGACCGCATGAGCAGGGCCATGAGCCCCGCGATAAAGAAGAACGCGAACGAGTTCAGCCAGTAGAGGATCCCGATCTTCTTGTGGTCGGTGGTGGTCAGCCAGTCGAGCAGGCGCCCCCGGGGCTGCGGGGCCAGTTCGTGTGGTCGGACCTCGGTGACGGCCATCAGTGACCCTCCACGATGAAAGCTCCTGCCATCGCCACGCCGTGGACGTCACACTGGAAGTAATAGTGGCCGGGCGGCAGCGAGGCGACCTGCGACACCTGGAACGACTTCGTCTCCACGCCCGGGAACTTCCCGGTCTCGAACAGCTCGCCCTTCTCCGCGATGGCGTCCTGGAGGCTCGGCCAGATGCCGAAGTTGTGGTCCACGCCCTCGTCGAGGTTGGTGACCGTGAGCGACAGCGTGGTGTCCTGGTCGATGGCGATGCAGTTCGTGTCCCATGACGTGTTGTGCGCCGTCAGGTGGACCGAGTTCCCCTTCGGCTCGCAGGTCCCACCGATGGCCTGATGGATCTTCTTCTTCACCCAGGCCGTGTAGTCGACCGCGGGGACCACCTTCAGGATGAAGGTCATCCGGGAGTGCCACAGGCCGCAGTACTCGGCGCACTGCCCGGCGAAGGTCCCCAGCCGCGTGGGCGTGAACGTGAACGAGTTGGGATGGCCCGGGAACGCGTTGCGCATGAACAGGAACGCCGGGACGTAGAACTCGTGCATGACGTCGCGTGACACCAGCGTGACGTGCACGGGCTCGTCGACCGGGACCTCCATGATCAACGGCCGGACCAGGGTCTTGCCCGTGGTGAAGATCCCCTCGTTGGGATAGAAGGCGGTCCACTCCCATTGGAACGCTTCCAACCGGATGTTCACGAGCGGTGGTTCGTTCTTCTGGACGTCGGAGAGGGTCTTCTCCCCGAACGGGAAGAGCACGGCCACGATGACGATCCCGAACGCGAAGAACCCGACCAGGGCCCGGTTGGTTCCGACGGTCTGGGGCGCCTCCGTGTCGTCGCGCTTGCGGAACCGGACGACCGAGTACAGCAACAGGCCCTCGACCAGGAGGAACACGAACGCCGCGAGGGCGAAGATCACCACGTACAGGTGATGGACCTGCTGCCCCTGCTCGGTCGCGCCCTGCTTCGCGCAGCCGGCCAGCAGCAGCGAGCACGCTGCCGCGCCGACCAGGAGCCGCCGTCGGCCCCGCCGCATCGCTCCTAGGTCACCGTGAACTGCCACACCATGCCGCGCGCCGCGTGCGCGTCACCCTCGCCGCCGCCGAGGTTGCCGGTCTGCCAGCAGGCCAGGGCGTAGGTGCCCGCAGGCAGGTCGAACACGCCGGCCACCGTCGCGCCCGTGTTCGTCTCCCCGATCTCCCCGAAGTGGAGCCACTGGTCCTCGGACTTGTCCCCGGTCAACTTGGCCGCGGCGATGACGTCGTCCTTCGTCTTCCCGGAGGGGAGCTGGATCACCACCATCTCGTGGGTGATCTCGTCCGACTCCTTGTTCGAGAAGTTCACGATCAGGTTGCCCCCCGGGATGCTGCTCGGGAAGTCGTGATATCGGAACTTCTGGACGAAGACGTCGTACGTCGGCGTCGTCTTGGCGCTCTTGGAACAGGCGGACCCGACGAGCGCCAGGACCGAGACGAGCGCGACCGCCAGGACGGGGCGAACCCCCAGCCGGCCGGATCTGATCCCCGGCATGACGACCTCCTCCCGCGTTGCCGGACGCCGACGCGCTCCCATGGACGGCGGGTCGGCGCACAACTGACCTCACAGTGATGCCCAGGAGGCGAACCAAATCAAGGACATGACAGAAGTGTCATGGCGGGGGTTCTCGCGCCGCTGCACGTCGCGGCGTGGATGACAGAACTGTCATGTCGGGAGCCCCGGCGACCCCTGTTCGCGGGCTCCCGGGATCGCTACCCTGGTCCGCGCCGAATCCACGGAGGGGCGGAGTGCAGGCAGCGACGCGGCCGGTCGCCGGGTTGGCCAGGATCCTCGTCATCGACGACGAGCACCGCATCCTGAACTTCGTGAGCCGGGGGCTGCGGGCCCACGGGTACGCGGTGGACGCGGTAGCCGATCCGGTGGAGGGGCTTCGGACCGCCGTCACCACCGCCTATGATCTGGTGATCCTGGACCTGCTGATGCCGCAGATGGACGGCGTGAACGTCCTTCGCCGGATCCTGGAGGCCCGGCCGGCCCAGTCGGTGGTCGTCCTGTCCGCGCTGGGCGACCCGGCCTCGAAGGTGCGGTGCCTCGAGCTCGGGGCCGAGGACTACCTGGCGAAGCCCTTCTCGCTCGAGGAGCTGGTTGCCCGGGTCCGGGCCCGGCTCCGGCGGATCCAGGAGCCGGGCCTGGCCGTGCTGTCCGCGAGCGGCCTGCGCCTCGACCTCATCCGGCGTGAGGCGGACGCCGGCTCCGGCCCCGTCCCACTCGCGGAGCGAGAGTTCCTGCTGCTCCAGCAGCTCATGGCGAACGCCGGGCACACGATGTCGAAGGAACGGCTCCTGTCGTCGGTGTGGGGCTACTTCTTCGAGTCCGGCTCGAACGTGGTGGACGTGTACGTGGCCAGGCTCCGGCGGAAGCTCGGGCCCGAGGCCATCGAGACCGTGCGGGGAGAGGGGTACCGGGTCGATGCGGGCTGACCGGCCGAGCTGGCTTCGCGGGCTGGCCTGGATCGACGTCGCGTGGGTCGGGTTCACCCTGGCGAACCTCGCGGCGATGCTGCTGCTCCCGGAGTGGGAGACGGTGCCGTTCCACTTCATCTGGGTCATCCTGACCCTCCTGTACGGGTTCCGGGTGTGGGGGGTCCGCCCCACGATGTGGACCCTCGGCGCGGTCATCGCGCTGACCGCGGCGGCCATCTGGGTGGACGTCCGCCGGGCGGCCCAGCCCATCGACGAGATCACGGAGGTCCCGCTGATGGCGGCGATGTTCGTGGCCATGGTGTGGCACGCCAGGCGGCGGCTGAGCGCGATGGAGCAGCTCCAGCGGGCGAACGAGGCCAGCGCCCGCAGCCTGGACCGGGAGCGCCGGTTCGTCCAGGACGCCTCGCACGAGCTCCGGACGCCCATCACCGTGGCGCTCGGGCACGCGGAGCTGCTCCGCGAGTCCACCGAGGATCCCACCGTCCGGGCAGACATCGGCGTCGTGGTGGAGGAGCTGACGCGGCTGCGGCGCCTCGCCGACCGGTTGCTCCTGCTGGCCGCGTCGGAGCATCCGGACTTCGTACGGACGACCCGGATCGACGTGGAGCCGGTCGTCGTGGAGACCCTCCGGCGGTGGACGCCCGTGCCCCGGCAGTGGGTCCTCGGCGACCTGGAGGAGGCCACGGTGGAGGCCGACCGGGACCGGCTCTCCCTGGCCATCGACGCCCTCATCGAGAACGCCGTGAAGCACACCGCCCCCGACCAGGCCATCACGGTCTCGGTGCACCGCGACGACGGCATGGCCGTCATCTCGATCGCCGACGCCGGGACGGGCATCGACCCTCCCGACCTGGACCGGATCTTCGACCGGTTCTCCCGGGCGGACGCCGGCCGGAGCAGGGACGGGGGCGGGTTCGGGCTGGGGCTCGCCATCGTGAAGACCGTGGTCGAGGCGCACGGTGGGCGGGTGGCCGTCCGGAGCGAGCGGGGGCGGGGGAGCGTGTTCGAGGTGCTGATGCCGCTCGCTCCGAACGGCGCGAGCGGACCGCGGGGTGCGCCGACCCCGCAGGGAGTGGCTCCTTCGACCCGGGGGGAGTGAGGGCCCCGGTGCTCCGTTCCTGGGACTTCGATCCGGCGGTGCTCGGACCGGTGGCGGCCGCCGGCGCCCTGTATGCGTGGGGGCTCGTTCGCGTCCGGCGCGTCCGGGGCCCTCGGGCGTTCCCGCCCCGGCGGGCCGCCTTCTTCTGGGCCGGACTCGCCGTCGTCCTGCTCGCCGTGGAGGGGCCGATGCACCACTACGCCCACCTGCTGCTGTCGGTCCACATGGCGCAGCACCTCGCGCTCACCATGGTCGCGGCGCCGCTGCTCGTGCTGGGGACGCCCGGCGTCCTGGCCCTCCAGGCGTCCTCCCGGGAGGTCCGGCGCTCCGTGGTCGTTCCCGCCCTCCACAGCCGCCTGGCCCGGACCGTGGCGTCGCCGGTCGCGTGCTGGGTCCTGTTCGCCACGGTCCTGTGGGGGACGCACTACTCGGCGCTGTACGACGCAGCCGTCCGGAGCTCGGCGCTGCACGCGGTGGAGCACGGCGCGCTGCTGGCGGCAGCGGTGCTCTTCTGGTTCCCGGTGGTCGGGCTCGACCCCGGACCCCGGAGGCTGTCACACCCCGGGCGGCTGCTGTACCTGTTCCTGTCGATGCCCGTGACGGCGGTGCTCGGGCTGTCGATCTACAGCGCCGATCGCGTTCTGTACCCCTCGTACGCGGGCTCGACCCGCTCGCTCGGCCTGTCGCCGCTGTCGGACCAGCACCTCGCCGGGGCCATGATGTGGGAGAGCGGGATGGTCGTGGTGGTCGTGGCGCTGGGCGCGGTCCTGTTCGACTGGCTGAACAGGGAGGAGCGGGCCGGGGAGCGCGAGGACGCCCGGCGGGACCGCGCGGCGGCGCGGGCGGCTTCCTCGGGCTGAACGTCCAACGACCCGGCGGCCCGTTGCGGTCGCTCCTTTCCTGCCGATATCCTCGGCCTCCCGTCTTCCGGGACGATCCGACCGACGCCGCGGCGATGGCCCGCGCCCCGGGAAGGCGACGGGGAAGGGAAGGAACCGTGGATCGAGGGACGGTCTCGAGGCTGGCCCGCCTTGGATTGGTGGCGTTGGCGGTGAGCCTGGTCGCCATGCCGGCGCACGGCCTCGAGGAGCCCCGGAGCCCGTTCGCGTCCGGGCAGTGGGGCCACCTGTCGCAGAGCGTGGCCGTCCGGTACTGGGTGGCCCACCCGATGCGGGCGCCGTCAAGCCTTCGCAGCCGGTTCGAGGCCGCGAACCGGGCCATCGCGCTGGGCCGGTCGGGAAGGGTCACCTTGAGCGCCACGACGGGTGCCCCGGAGGGCCCCGCGATCGTGTTCAACAGGGACCACACGGGCCTCCCCCAGAACGAGGAGTCGGTCACGGTCTGCCGGAACAGCCCCCAGAACATTCTGGTCGGGGCCAACGACTACCGCGGCCTCCTCGACCCCCAGGGCAACATCACCGGCTGGTACTTCTCGAACACCGGCGGGAAGAGCGTCCAGAACGAGGGGCTGCTGCCGCCGGTCTCGCTGGACGGACTGGAGGTCCCCTCCGGCGGCGACCCGGTGATGGCGGCGGACTCCTCCTGCAACCTGTTCGCCGGCGGCCTGGCCTTCGAGCCCCAGTTCATGTTCCCGAACGGCATCGGGATCTACCGGAGCTCGCCGGCGACCCTGGCCTCGTGCCCCGGCGGCACGTCACCGGCGTGCTGGCCGAGCCGGCGGCTCGTCGCCGCGGCGCCCGATCCCACGCACTTCCTGGACAAGCCGTGGTTCGACGTCGGCGACACCGGCGACGGCGAGCACGTGTGGATCACGTACACGGACTTCACCGCGACGGGGCCCGGTCCCCTCGACTTCACCGCGAGCCTGTTCGCCGTGCGGTGCACGCCCGACCTGGCCACCTGCACGGCGCCCATCCTGGTGAGCGGCTCCGACCAGGACGTGCAGTTCGGCGACATGACCATCGGGCCCGACGGGCGGACCTACCTGACCTGGGTCGCCGTCTCCGGCGAGCTGGAGGGGCTGCCCCAGCAGTTCACCATCAAGATGCGCGTCGCCGACGCGGGGAGCACCGACTTCGGGCCGACGGAGGTGGTGGACGTCGAGGCCCTTCCGATCCCGTTCAACGGGTTCCTCCACGCCGACGACTTCCGGGTGTCGACGTATCCGAAGAGCACGGTGGCCACCGTGAACGGGCAGACCCGCGTGTTCGTGGTGTGGGACGGCTGCAAGTTCCGCCCCCTGGCCAGCATCTGCGAGGAGCCGCGGATCGAGCTCCGGTACTCCGACGACGACGGGGCGACGTGGAGCCCGATCCGGATCCTGTCGAAGGGCGCCGACAACTACTTCCCGACCATCGCGGCCGATCCCTCCGGCGACCTGGCCGTGGCCTGGTACACCAGCCGGTTCGACCTGCTGTACCACAACACGCAGGACGCCGAGCTCGTGGCGCTCGACCCGGCCACCGGACAGGTGCTCGCCGGGCACCGCCAGCGGGTGACACGGGTGACGAACGAGCCGGAGGCGGACTCCACCCTGGGCGGGATCTTCATCGGCGACTACATCGAGCTGTTCGTGGACCGGGGGACGGCGTACGTGGGGTTCAACGCGAACTACGCGAAGAAGAACCTGCTGGGAAAGGGCCACCCCGTGGCGCAGCAGGACGACTACCTGGCCATCCTCCCGCTGTAGCCGTCCGGGGCGGTCTCGTCCAGGTCGTCGGTCAATGGGTCGGCCTGGCTTCGGGCGATGATGCGGATGGCTCGGTCCTTCTTCAGGTAGTTCCAGGCCCACGACCACAGCACCGCCAGGCGGTTCCGGAACCCGATCAGGTAGTAGATGTGCACGGCCAACCAGGCCACCCACCCGGGGAACCCGCGGAACCGAAGCCCCCGGACCTGGGCCACGGCCGAGTTCCGGCCGATGGTCGCCATCGTCCCCTTGTCCAGGTAGCGGAAGGGGGCTCCACCGGGCGGCCGACCGTGCGTCTCCTCGATGATGGCCCGGGCCACGTACCGGCCCTCCTGCATGGCGGGCGGCGAGAGCATGGGGAGGTCTGCGTCCGCCCCACCGCGCGCCGCCGCGGCGTCTCCGATGGCGAACACGCCCTCCGGGCCGTCCACGCGGAGGTGATCGTCCACGACGAGCCGGCCGGCCCGGCCCCGCTCCACGCCGGCTTCATCGAGGGGGTCCTGGGGACGGACACCCGCGGACCACACGACCGTCCGGGTGCGGATGCCGTCTCCAGTCGACAGGGCGACCGACCGGTCGTCGGCTGACTGCACCAGCGTGGAGAGCCGGACCTCGATCCCCCGCTTGGCCAGGGTTCGCGCCGCGTACTGGCCGAGGCGTCCGGGGAACTGGCCCAGCAGGCGGTCCTGCCCCTCCACCAGGACGATCTTCGATTCCTCCAGCGTGAGCTCGGGGTAGTCCCGTCCCAGGACCAGCCGGAGCAGCTCGCCGAGGGCGCCGGCGTACTCCACGCCGGTGGGTCCGCCTCCCACCACGACGAAGGTCAGCCATTCCCGGCGCTCCTCCGGGTCGGTGGTGCGGCTGGCTCGCTCGAGGCACGCCAGGACGTGGTTGCGAAGTCGCATCGCCTCGTCCAGCTGCTTCAGGCCGATGGCGTGGCGGGCCACGGCCTCGTTCCCGAAGTAGTCGTTGACGCTGCCCGTCGCCAGGACCAGGCGGTCGTAGGGGATCCGCTCTCCGTCGTGGGTCCAGACCGCTCTGTCCTGGAAGTCGACGCGGGTGACCAGGGCCTGCCGGAACCGGACGTTGGGCGATCGCCGGAACACCTTCCGCAGCGGGTAGGCGATGTCGGATGGGTTCAGCAGCGCGGTGGCCACCTGGTACAGCAGCGGCGTGAACAGGTGATAGTTGTGCGCGTCGATCAGCAGCACGTCCTCGGGCTCGCCGTCCAGCTTGCGCGCGCAGGCCAGCCCGCCGAAGCCCCCGCCCACGATCACCACCCGAAGCCGTCCCATACCTCGATTATGCAGCGGCCGCGCGCCTCCCTGGGCCTGGCCCTCGGCAGCTCATGCGTCGCCGGAATTGACGGCCCGAAAGCACTCCAGGGCTCTCGATCCAGACGTCGTTTGCTATCTGCGGCGGCGGGGGTAGGCGACGCCTCGGTGCTTGATGGCCCGAACGATCACGCGGCTTCGCGCCGTGCTTCCCTCGATCGTGTAGAGGACCCGGTAGTTGCCGACGCGGCACGACCACAAGCCCTGGAGCCGGCCCCGAAGCTCCTTGCCGAGGTCCTCGGGCCCCGCCTCCAGGAGCGTGAGGGTCTCTACGACGGCTTCCTGCACGACAGGCGGGAGGGCGGCCAGGTCCTCCTTTGCCCTTCGCGTGAGGAGAAGCTCAGCCAAGGCCGAGCTCGCGCCTCACCTCGGAGATCGTGCTGAGTCGCCCGGCCTTCACGTCGTCTTCGCTCTCCCGAAGCGCGTGGAGCAGTTCCTCGTCCTGGAGTATCTCCAGGCTCTCTTCGATGGCCTCGAACTCTGCCGCGGGTATCAGGACGCCCGCCGGCCGGCCATTCCTGGTGATCACGACGTGTTCGTGCCTGCGCTCCAGGTCGTCGAGGAGCTCGCTCAGCTTCGACCGTGCTTCGGTGAACGGGATCGTCTTCGCCACGGGGTATCAGTGTACAGAATACTGATCAGTCCTGCCGCAGTGGGGCGCCGCTCAGGAAGCTCCGGCGCCGGCCGGCCTGGCCCTCGCTTGGCCGCTGCTCATCGTGGCGTCGAGCAGGCAGAAAGCTTCCCTTGTCTCGCCGCCTCCGTTCGTCCGCACGTGGCCCACTGAGCGGACCAGGACCGCTCCGGCCAGCTCCGCCCAGGCGTCGGCGGACAGAAAGACCTGGCCGGGGCCGGCGAACTCGCGGAGGCGACCGGCGAACATCCGCACCGTGCCGACGGACCGGAAGGACAGGCCCGCGGCGGAGGCCTCCACGACATCGCCCATGTCGATGCCGATGCAGGCCCGGAATCCGGGACCGCCGGGGGGCGTCATCGAGTCGACGGCATCGCGAAGCGCCGTCGCCGCGTCGAGCGCCCGCGTGCAGTGGTCTCTTCCCTCGAAGGCGGCGGAGACGATCGGGGCGGTGGGGTCGCCGGAGACGGAGACCGTCTCGGGGCCGAAGCCAGTCACGGCGCGGACGGCCCGGTCCGCGACGGCGGCGAGCAGCCGCTCGGCCTCGTCCTGGCCGGCGGCCCCGGCCACGCGGTCGAACCCCCGGACGTCCGCTTCGAGGACCGTGACCCGGTCCTCGCGGCGCCGGGCCTCAGTCGCGGCCGACGCGCCCCGGAACCCGGCCATGGTCTGCGCGATCGTCCCCAGCCGGTGCCCCGGGAACTGGACGACCTCGCCGCCGGTGCCTTCCCGGTCCATTGACCAGGTATCGGGTGGGTGGCCGGCGAACCTGAGGGCATTCCCATCCACCAGACTTCCCTGGCGGCTCACTACACTGACACGACGATGAAAACGATCGCTGTCGTGGGGCTCGTCCTGTTGGTGGTGCTGACCGCTCTGCCGCTGGGCATGGCGATGGGCTCCTGCACCAATAGCCACGTTCCCTGCGGGCCGCTCGGGTTCGGGACCTGTGCGGCAGTGTTGTTCCCCCTCATCCTCCTGGCTTCCGGCCTCGTCGCCCGTACGGAAGCGTCGCCACGGACGCCGAGGCTGGCCATGCTCGCGACAACGCCCGACCCCCCTCCACGCCACTAGATCGGCGTCTGCAGGCGCCGGACTCGTCCGGAGCCGGCGAACCCCGTCTGAGTGGAGGTACTGGCTGATGCGAACGCTGCTCCCATTTCACGCACGCAAGGGGGGTCGTTGATGGCTGCGAAGAAGCGCAGGCGGAATCGGACCCCCCAACGTGCCGCATCGCCCGCGCGGCAGGCGGTCCAAAGGGCTGAGGGCACTGGACCATCGCGGGCGACCGATCCCCGGACTCGTAAGGAGGAGGCTCACCGAAGGCGGGAAGCGATCAGCCGGCGAATAGCCGTGCGCCGGTACGCCCGGTTTGCAGCGGTCGGGCTCGTCCTGGTCGGCCTGGTGGCGTTCCTCGTTGTGCGCTCCCTCCACAACGCAGCTGAGAACCGGCGTCGGGAGCAGGCGCAGCAGGCCCTGCTGTCGAAGGCGTCGGCGGCGGCGAAGGCCGCGGGGTGCACGAAGGTGCGAACAGTTCCCCCGTACCCCGGCGACGACCAGCAGCACGTCCCGACACTCCCAGCCCTCACCACCTACGCCTCCCAGCCGCCGGCCTCCGGTCCCCACCTCATCGCTCCCCTCGATTCGGGCTTCTTCGCGAGCCCGCCCGAGCTGGGGATGGCCATCCACTCGCTCGAGCACGGGGCTGCCGACATCTGGTACTCGCCCGCGGCGCCGAGCTCGGAGGTGACGCAGCTCAAGAGCCTGTTCGGAGGCCAGGACCACGTCATCGTGGCTCCCTACGACTACCCCCTGCCCGGCGGCCAGCTACCGGCAGACCGGCTGATGGCTCTCGTCGCGTGGCACCAGGTCCAATACTGCAACCAGGTGAGTCCCCCGGTGGTGGCCGCATTCGTCCACGCCTACGCCTGGAATGGGGCAGATCCGTCGGCCTACAAGGGCGAGGCACCCGAGGCGGGAGCACCGATCTGATGCCTCCGGGATACGTCGCCCGGTGACTGCCCGCGGATCGCAGAGGAATCCGGAAGCGCCGGGCGGGTAGAATCCTCTACGGTCCGTAGTAGTAGTCGGAGCGAGGCGAGGACGTGAGTCGGCGAACGCAGGCCGGGATGGGCGCACTCCTGCTCGCGCTTGGGCTGAGCGGTGCCGTCTGGGCCGGATCCTCTCTCGGGCCATCGAGCGAAGCCGCTGGGATGTCGGGCGGCATGATGAGACCCTCGACGATGGAGTCGTCAGCCGGTGAGAACTCCATGATGCCGAAGGGCATGATGGATCAGTGCGAGGCGATGATGGAGGCAGGTGGTGAGGGAACCATGATGTCGGGCGGGATGATGGGCTGATGAACTGCTACGGGGCGGGTGTCGGGATGATGTTCCTCTGGGCGCTCTTCCTCGTCGCCATCGTCGTGGGCGCGATCCTGCTCGTCCGGGCGCTGTGGAGCCGGGCCCCGAATAGGCCGGGACCGGTCCCGGGCAGCCCTCCCGGCGGCAGCGCCCTCGGGATCCTGGAAGAGCGCTACGCGCGCGGCGAGATCGACCACCAGGAGTTCGAAGAGCGCCGCCGCTACCTCGTCTCCGGGCAGGATCCGGGCGGCTGACCGAGCCCACGAACGAAGCCGGCCTGTGGCCAGTCCTAGACGCTCCCCGGCCCCAGGATCAACCCGATCGCCGCGAGGATGCCCCCTCCGAACTGCTCGATGACGTGATGCCGATCGAACGGCAGGAACACGATCCCTGCCCTCGCCCCGATCTGGCCCATCAAGAACAGGACGAGCCCCACGACGAACATGCCCCACCCGATGGCTTTCCTGGATCGCCGCTTCGCACGCCGGTCCGGCTCGGCTGGTTGGGTGGCTGCGCGGCGGGCGCGCTTTCGCCGCGGCTTCGAGGCGGGCATCTCACGCCCTCCTCGTGCTGGCCGATCGGCGGTCCAGCTCACGGCGAAGTTTCCGCTCCGAAGGCCTGCCGTAGGAGAAGGGCTCACCGTCGATGAAGATCCCCGGCGGGAACATGACCCCTCCGCGCTCGAGGAGCTGCTGCCCCCCGACGGAACCGAGGTCGAGCGTCGTGATCGCGAAGCCGTATCGAGGGGACAGCCGATCCAGGATCTCCTTGGCCTGGTCGCAGAACGAGCAGTTCTGCTGGGTCAGCAGGGTGACCTCCATGGCTCAGGCCGTGGTTCCCTTGAGTCCTTGACGGATGTCCGCCACGAGGTTGGGAACCGGCACGAACATCGTGAAGTCGGGCGAGCCACCGTAGTCGGCCCGCCACAGGATCTGTCCGTCGGTATCGACCACGATGAAGCTGTGGCCATCCCGGCTGTCTCCCATCATCCCGTAGCTGTTGGCGGCGTAAGTCCGGGAAACGGCCAGACGGGGGTCGGACAGGACGGCGGAGGTGATCCCCTCGTCCGTCACCTTCTGCTGGATCTGGCCGATGGGATCGGTCGTGATGCTCACCACCTGATCGATTCCGAGCGCCTTGAACTGCGCCATGTTGTCGTCGATGTCCTTCAGCTGGTCCCAGCAGGGCTGGCACGTCAGGCCCTCCTGGAAGTACAGCAGGACCGTCCTGCCCTGCATTGACGCCAGGTCGAACGTGCCGCCCTGCGTCGACGCCAGCCTGATCGGTGGGGCCTGGGCTCCCGGGCCGGGGCTTCCCACGGCAAACCGGTACTGGCCGGCCCCGGGGCCATGGTGCGCTCGGCCCTGGACGTAGAAGAACGCCAGCGCGGCCACCGCTACCCCTATCGCGATGGCTACCTTGGCGCCCCCGCTCAGGCCACCGCGCCGTCTTGCCGGCTTCCGCACGGTCGTGGATCGAGCCCCGGCGGTACGAGACTCCACTTCCGAGGCTGATGGACGGCGAGGAGCCGGGGGCCTCTTCGCCGCCGCTCTCCTTCCCTTACGCGTCTTGGCGCTCAAGGCTCTCCTCCTCCGATTCATCAGGGGACCCGGCGACGCTCGCCGGCCGGTTCCCGACCTGCTTCAGGGCCCGCCTGGCCAACAGAGCCACGACGACCAGCAGGATGAGGGCTGCGGCCCATCCCGGCACGAACGACAGCGCGTCCCTGATGACCTTTCCGTAGTGCTGGAGACGGGCGGACAGCGCGGCCTGCCAGCTGCTCCCCGACGGCATGGAGGGGCCGCTGATCCCGACCCACACGGCCACCGCACCCATCAAGGCGAGGAGCACGCCGCTGGCGAGGTTGGTCCCCGTGATTGTTCGGCGCAGCGGACCGATCCGCCAGGTGAACGAGCGGGGCCTGAACAGCCGGCTCGTGCGCCAGTCCCTCCGCTCCCACAGGAGGGAGATCGCGAACAGCGGGGCCACCATCCCGAACACGTAGGCGGCTCCCAGGCCCAGGGCGAGGCCGAACGACGAGGCGATCCCGGAGAGGGCGATGACCCCGGCCAGGACCGGCGCGCAGCAGGAGCTCGCCACGCCGGAAAACACCCCCAGGGAGTACACGGCGAGGGGGCCCGTCCGTTTCCCCGTGCGCCGTCCCGGCATGGGCAGGTGGATCTGCCCTCCCAGGAGCGTGTAGGCGCCCAGGCCGAGCATGAGGAGGCCGCCGGCCACGTAGATCAGCGTGTGCTGGGCGGTGAACAGCCTCCGGAAGGCGGCGGCGCCCATGGCGATGGGGAGGATCACCGTGGCGACGCCGGCCGCGAAGACGAAGGTCATGGCCACCAGGACCCTGCGGTTCTGGAAGGAGCCGGCGAAGTAGGCGGGCAGCATCACGGAAATGCAGCAGGGCGCGAACAGCGCGATCATTCCGGCGATCACGGCGGCCAGGACGGATCCGCCGAAGAAGATGCTGCTAGGCATCGATACCCCGCGGCTTGGAAGAAGTCCGGGGCATTCTACGACAGGGTGTAGGAGTCTACCCATGACGGGATGCCGGAATCGGATGGCTCCCGCGGCGAGTCCGGTCGGTTCCACGCCGACCGGTTGTTCAGACAGGGCATGAAGGCGTCCCGGTAGACTCGTCCTGATTGGAGGCCACGGTGCGTTCGCTGGGGGAGCTGGAAGCCACGATCATGCGCTCGATGTGGCGTCGCGAAGATCACGCCACGGTTCGCGACGTCCACGATGAGCTGGCGGCAGACCGAGAGATCGCTTACACGACGGTGATGACCGTCATGGATCGGCTCTGGCGCAAAGGCCTTCTCGAGCGGACGGCCGCCGGCCGGGCATTCGCCTACCGCCCCGCGCTCGACGAGGCCGAGTACACGGCCCGGCTCATGCAACAGCTGCTCCGCACGGCGACCGATCGGCGCGGAGCGCTTGCGCACTTCGTGAAGGGCATGCCCGAGGCCGACGAGGCCGAGCTTCTTCGTCTGGCGAAGGAAGCTGCCAGGAAGAAGCGCGCCCGGTGAACCGTTTCATGTTCCTCCTGGCGGGCTTCGTGGTCTTCAACGCGACACCCCTCGTCCTCCGGGCGGTCCGAGCCGCGTCACCCCGCTGGAGGGGCCGGCTCGCTCTCGTGTCGCTGGTTGGCATGGGGCTGACCACCTCGGCGCTTCTGGCCGCCGTGCTCCTCCCCGATGCGCTGACCGCCCCCGGCCTCGGTTCCGCGCTGCGGATGTGCTCTCGGGCTCTCTCGTCGTTGGCCCACCACCCTGTGGCGAGGGCGCCTTCGATGGCCGCGGGAATCGCCCTCGGACTGGTGCTCGGCCGCTTCGCATGGGCGCTGGTCTCTTCCGTCAGGATCAATCGGCGCACGCTCGTACACGGTCTCGAGCCACGGTGGCATGTCGCGGGGAGGATCCCCGTCTACGTCCTCCCCACGACTCGGCCGCTCGCCTTCTCGTTCGGTTGGGTGCGCAGGCAGGTGGTGGTCTCCGATGGGCTCCTCGAAGGACTGGACCCGGACGAACGCCGGGCTGTCCTCCTCCACGAGGAGGGGCACGTGCGGGCCGGGCACCACCGAACCCTGCTGCTGGCGCGCTCGGTGGCGGCGGCGCTGAGGCCCCTGCCCTCTGCCTCGGCGACCCTGCGAACCCTGGAGCACGCCATGGAGGAGTGCGCGGACGACTACGCGGCCACGCGGATCGGAGATCGGGCCGTCGTGGCGAGCAGCCTCTCCAAGGCCGCGCTGGCGGGGCTCGAGGCCCCGGCGGGGGCGCTGGCCCTCGGTACGGACCACACCATCGCCGATCGAGTCACGCGGCTTCTCCAGGAGCGAGCCGGCCGAGGCCGGGCGACGGTGGCCTGTCTGGTTGCCCTGGGAGCGCTGGTCGGCATCCTGGCAGGGACACAAGTGGTGGCGGCCCTGGCACTCGTCGCGGCCGCCCATCACGTCGTGGTCATGGGCGCCGCGACCGCCTGCCCCCTCAGGCGCTGATCGTCCCCCGAGGCGATTCAGCCGGCATCGTTACCTGTGAGCAGGTGGTCCAGCGCCCGGCGGAGGGCCTGCGGATCGACTCTCCCCAGCACTTCATAGCGCAGCCGTCCGTCCGCACCAACGACGAACGTCGTGGGGATGCCGAGGAGTCCGTAGCGGACCGAAATGGCCCCGTTCGGGTCAGATCCGCTCGGGTAGGTGATGCCCGAACTCTCGCTGGAAGGCAAGAGCATCTCGACGGTCGTCCCGATGATCGATGCCCACGAACCGCACCCCCAAGCCCCGGTAGGCAGTCCAGAGCCGCTCCAGGACCGGCGCCTCCTGGCGGCACGGACGGCACCAGGACGCCCAGAAGTTCAGGACGACGAGGTTGCCCCGGTAGCCGGCGAGCGAGAGGGAGCCGTGCCCGCTCAGCGCCGGTAGTCGGAACCCGGGAGCGGGGCGGTCGATCGGGCGCACCGCTCCGATACCGCTCGCGGTGCGAAGGTCGGCCGCACCACCACCACGGTCAACAGCGGAGCTCAGCGCGACCGCGAGGGCGAGGACGGCGATAGGCGGGGACAGGACGAGGAGGAGACGTACGAGGCGGGGGTGTCGAGGTTCTCGGCCGGACTCGGCGTGGTCGCCCATGTAGCGGAGCGACTACTTCGAGAGCACGATCACACTGGCGATGCCCAGCACCCCTGCCAGTGGGTATCCGGCAACGAGGTCTTCGATCCCTTCCGATGCGAAGGAGAACATGCCGAGGTGTTCCATCCAGTGGGACACCCCCACCACGATGGCAAGAACCACCAGCGTCCAGCCCAGGATCCGCCGCCGCCGGTAGGCGGTGGGAGAGATCTTCTTGGACCCGGCTTGCCGCTGGGCAGCCTGCGTTTCCCGGGCCCGCGCAGTCCTGGACCTGTCTCGCCTCCCGCCCGACGGCCGGTTCGTGCGGCGCACCCTCGATCGCGGCACGGGACCGGGCC
>Ga0137368_10000323_pt1 | contig 43552 bp, 42 predicted proteins | sample SagtaG_13_FD_104917 | JGI IMG/M metagenome (GOLD analysis project Ga0137368, IMG submission 104917) | Vadose zone soil microbial communities from Sagehorn Ranch, Mendocino, California, USA - Sage1_L_100_16 metaG | ecosystem: Environmental > Terrestrial > Soil > Vadose zone | place: USA...
CGCGCTCGCAGCAGCAGTCCGAGGTGCCAGGAGGCCCCCACGTCACACTAACGACGGGCTCGCGGCACCAAGGAACGCCGACGTCGGCCAGGTGACAACTCATTTTCAACCGTCCGCGGGTGGCCCGCCAGGGGCATGACCACTAACGGAGATCGGTTGTCAAGCGCCTCCTCCCTGCGTCGTTGACGCGGTCGCCCCGAGGGCCGAGGATGCGAGTGGGGAAGGCCGCCTCGGAACTGCGCCTCGAGCGCGAGAGACATGTCCCACGAGGACTTGGTGAGGGACCTTCCTCACCTTCTTGTTCCGGCGGCGCCGGCGGACATCCTCCGGAACCGTCCAGTGCTCGGCGATGATCGCCTTGGCCTCCGCCTTGGCGACGGGCCGGCCGTCGGTGTCACGGATCACGTACGGTGTTCCCCTCGCCATCACCGCCCAGGCCCGCTCGGCGAGGTGCGCCGCCACCACGCACAGGGCCTTGGTGTGGGTGGCGCCCCGCTCCACCATCTGGACGTAGTAGATCCGGGCGAGCTCCGGATCCGATGTCCGGGCGGTGTCCGCCGAACGCATGAGCTGGGAGCGCAGCATCGAGGAGCCGGCCTTGGACATGGGCTGGCCCTTGCGGTCTGACTCTCCGGTCTCAGACGCCCTCGGCACGAGCCCGGTGAAGGACTTGAACTGCTCAGCTCGGGCGAACCGCCCCGGCCGCCCCATGACCGAGACCACCACCGGGCCCCCCACCTCGGCTACCCCGGGCAGAGAGCGGGCGAGACCCTCGGAGTCCACCCGGCGGTAGGCGGCCTCCCGGACCTCGGCGTGGGAGGCGAGCTCAGCCTGGATCGCCCGAAGGATCCGGACCTCCGTGGCCACCTCTGCGGCGAGATCGGAGAAGGCCACTGCGGAGTCGCCTTCGTACAGCTCCACCGAAGCCCGGGCCGCGGCCAGCCACTCCTCGGCCCGCTCGGCTCCCTGATGGTTGTTCGAGGCCTTCGCGATGACGGCGGTGAGCCGAGCCCTCCCTGCCCTGAGCAGGGCGTTCGGGTCGGCCCACCGCTCCAGCACGGCCAGGTCGGCCTGGCCCAGCTCGCCGGTGAGGGGGGTCATCGGCAGGAGCTGGCGGACCAGGTCCTTGATGCGGATCTTGTGCTGTGAGGCCTCCTTGGTCAGGCGGTCGCAGGCGCGCACCCGGCGGTCCAAGGTGGCCCGACCGGCTCCGGGGAGCTCCACCGGCCGAAGGCTCTGCGGGGCGACGATGGCCAACCGGGCGAGCGTGAGGGCGTCGATGGAGTTGGACTTGGCGTGGCGCGAGAGGAACTTGCGGAGGTCCGAGGCCTTCTGGGAGCTCACCCGGTACACGGCGTGGCCCCGGCGGCCGAAGAACACCGTGGGGGCGAGCCACGCCGGCCCGGTGGGCTCCAGCACCACCTCCAGGACGGTCCCCTCCGGCGCCCCGTCCAGGGCCTGCTGCTCGATCCATCCGAGGCTCTCGGCGGTGGGGATGCACCGGCGGCGGCACACCTCGGTGCCCTCACCTGTGAGCACCACCACGGTGTGGGCGCTCGCGATGCCGAGGTCGACACCCACGATCCGGCGTTCAGCCACTGGCTCCTCCTTCCCGGGGCCGCACGTTTCTTGTCGGACCTCGGCCGTCCGAACGGGCGACGCCTTCACGACCACGGTCCCAAGGTGGCTGAGCCCAACCGCGGCTCCCACTCATGTGCTGCAAACGGGCCCGGCCCATCGCGGGGCCGTCCCACTTCCCTCAACCGGGGCATCCGTGGCCGGGCCGGAGAAGGCCATCAGTCCAACGACACTCGGCACCTCCGGTGCCTCCCTCAGAGCCGATCTCGACGCCTCCCTCCCGGACCAGCCGGGTTGACCCATGCAACCCTGGGACCCCGGGCCGATCAAGCACCGAGGCCCTTACATGAGCCGGGTTCAGCAGCACCACGTCGAAGCCGTGGTGGATGAGCCTCGCGAGGAGCACCTGGTGGTAGTGGCCGGCCTGCTCCAGACCGACCCGGGTCCAGCTCGCCCCCCGCTCGGCCCCCGCCGAGGCCACGGCTCGGGCGAACGTCTCGAGCGAACGTCTCGAGCCCGCGCTCATCGAGACTGAACATGAAGGGTGTGACGAGGACCTCGCCCCAGAAGTCGCACACGAGCGCCGGCCGCGGTGTGCTTGCCGACGTCGATCGGGACCGCCAACAGGCGCTCGGGTTCGACGCCTCGGATGCGTTCGACGAACGCCCGGTGCAGACCACCTCCGATGTAGCCCATGACCACCTCCTCGTGTAGAGGGCTCATCGGGGTCGTTCACGCACCCTCGCGAGCCTCAGGTGGTGGAACCTGGGCGAGGTGTATCAGCTCTGTAGGTCCCGTACGGTTTGTCCGAATTGTCCGTTCGAAAGACGTCCGATCAGGCCCACTTGCCGGGGGAGTCCATGTGGCTTTTCGAACCTGGCTGTGGTCCCGTCACTGGGCCGCCAGCTGCTGGGCGCGCACGTCGCGCATGGGGAAGTCGTCGAGGTTGTCCGTAACAAGCACTGCTCCGTGGGCTCGAGCGGTTCCCGCGATCAATGCGTCGGGCGTGTGAATCGTCCGCCCCTTGCGAGCCCACTCGGCTTGGTACAGGCCCGCACGGGTGGCAGCGTCCCTGGTTGTCTCGAAGAACGTGAGCCGGTCCATGAGGGCTTGAACTCGCTTGCGCTCCCGCGGCCGGAGCCCTCGTTCGACCTCGGCGATGTTGACGCAAGTCGTTCCCAGAGAGTGGCCAGTAGCCAACAGGTCGAGGAGGCCCTCGGTCACGTCCCGGTCTCCCCGCAGATGGGCGATCAGGACCGTTGTGTCGAGCACGTACTTGGTCAGGTCTCCTCCGTCCTTCGGACCTTCCGGACCCAGGCGGCGGTCGAGGCCCGATCGCGCCAGTCGCGGTGATCCGCACCGCTGAGGGCTCCGCCGGTCTCCTTGAACGCCGACTCGAGCTCGATGCGGGCGAGCTTCTCCCTGGCCGCCTCTTCGAGAAAGCGGCTCCGCCCTCGTTCCCCCACGAGCCGGTCCACTGCCTCCATCACCTCGTCTGCCATCACGACGTGGGTCCGAGCCATCGTCGAGCCTCCTCATGTCCCACTACCGATCCCACCCTAGCAGGCGCGGGATTCCCCCCGCCGACGATGCCCCCTATTCCCTCTCGCAGGCGGGTGCTGCAGGTTTGAACAGGACGTGGTCTTCTCCACTCAGAAGAGGCCAGTTCGTCCTCTCTCGAACCGCACGAGACTGTGCGTCGCCAAGGGCTGGGCCGACCCCTCTCGACTCCACGCCAGAACCTTGGCCGGCAGCAGTCAGCCTCATGGAGGTGAGGCGCCGTAAGAGATCTGCCCTTGGGTTGACCCTCGGTTGCTGGGCATGACTAGAATCCTGGTCATGTCGGAGACGCTGCCGCTTGCGGAGATCAAGGCTCGGCTGTCGGAGATCGTCGACCGGATCGAGGCGGAGCACGAGCGCGTGATCCTCACCCGCAATGGGCGGCCGGCAGCGGTCCTGATCAGTCCGGAAGATCTCGAAGCGCTCGAGGACACGCTCGAGCTCGTGGCCGACCCCCAGGCCCGCGCTGATATCGAGCGGGCCCGCAAGGAGATCGCGGCGGGCAAGGGGATCCGGGCCGACGAGCTCCGGGCCCGCTATCTGCACAAGGCGTGAGCCGATCTCGGTGGGAGCTCGTCGTCGCTCCCTCCGCCGAGCGGACACTTCGTCGCCTCCCCGAGAAGGCGGCTGCGGCCGTGGTCGAGTTCATGCTCGGCTCGCTGGTCTCCGCGCCCCAACGGGTTGGCCACCGGCTGCGAGGCGAGCTGAGGGGTCTGTGGGCGGCTCGGCGGGGCCCATACCGGGCCGTCTACGAGCTCGACGATGTCGCGCGGGAGATCCGGGTCCTGCGGATCGATCACCGAGCCGATGTCTATCGCGCTCGATCGTAGCCAGCGTGATGGCCGCGTGAGCCAGTTCAGCCCTCACCAAGATCCTCCCGGAACGTTCGTGCCGACGCTCTGTCGAGGCGGGTAACCTCGTCCGTGTGAGCCGTCTCCCGTTCTCGTCGGCCGCCGAGCTCCAGGACGCGTTGGGGGCGCACTCGTATCTGGCGGACCGGGGGCTGGCCACCGCCATCTTCCTCGGCGTGTCGCTCGACAAGCCGCTGCTGCTGGAAGGCGAGGCCGGCGTCGGGAAGACCGAGGTGGCCAAGGTGCTGGCCGAGCTGCTGGGCCGGGACCTCATACGCCTTCAGTGCTACGAGGGCATCGACGCGAACCAGGCGCTGTACGAATGGAACTACTCCCGCCAGCTCATCGCCGTTCGGGCGGCCCAGACCGGTGAGGGAGGGCCCACGGTCCACGACCTGTTCGGTCCGGAGTTCCTGGTGGAGCGGCCGCTGCTCGCCGCCATCCGGGGCGGCTCGAGCGCGGTGCTCCTGGTGGACGAGCTGGACCGGGCGGACGACGAGTTCGAGGCCTTCCTGCTGGAGGTGCTGTCCGAGTTCGCGGTGTCCATCCCGGAGATCGGCCGCGTGGCGGCCCTGGAGCCGCCCGCGGTGGTGGTGACGTCGAACCGGACCCGCGAGCTGCATGACGCCCTGAAGCGGCGGTGCCTGTACCACTGGATCGACCATCCCTCGATCGAGCGGGAGGTCGAGATCGTGCGGGTCCGGGCGCCAGAGGTCTCGGAGGCGCTGGCCCGCCAGGTGGCCGAGGCGGTGGCCCGCCTCCGGCGGCTCGACGTGGCCAAGCGCCCCGGGGTGGCCGAGACGATCGACTGGGCCCACGCGCTCGCGTTCCTGGGCGCCGACGGGCTCGACGGCGAGGTGGCGGAGGCGACTCTGGGCGCGGTGCTGAAGGACCACGAGGACCTCGAGCTGGCCCGAGCCCACATCGGCGAGCTGGTCGGCGAGGGGGGTTCCGGGGGCCCATGAGCGAGGCCGGGCCGCTCGAGCGCCTGGTCGGGTTCGGGCGGTACCTCCGCCGGATCGGGCTCCCGGTCGGAACGCGCCGCATCCTCACGTACTGCCAGGCCGCCGCGGCGCTCGACCCCTTCGACCGCGAGGACCTGTACTGGGCGGGCCGGGCCACGCTCATCTCCCGCCGTGAGGACATCGAGACCTTCGACCGCGCGTTCGACGCGTACTTCGGGGATCAGGTCACGGGGGAGCGGCGGGTGACGGTCCCCGACGTGGCCGGGAGCGCGCGCGAGGACCGGGAACCGCCGGACGGCCTTCGCGCCGAGGCCGGGATGGTGGCCGCTCGGTGGAGCGGCGCGGGCGAGGACGACGAGACGGAGGGCGACGCCGCCCTTCGCATCGTGGCCAGCGACGTGGAGGTCCTGCGCAAACGTTCGTTCGCCGACCTCAGCGACGAGGAGCGACGGGACACCGCCGCGCTCATCCGGCGCATCGAGGTCCAGACCCCGCAGCGCCACGTGCGGCGCCACCGGCCTGCCTCGAAGGGCCCCCGGTTCGACCTCCCGCGCACGCTGCGCCGATCGCTCCGCACCGAGGGCGAGCCGTTCCGGCGGGCATGGCGGGACCGCACGACGCGCCTGCGCCCGCTCGTGCTCCTGCTCGACGTGTCGGGCTCGATGGGACCGTTCTCCCGGGCCCTCATGCAGTTCGCCTACGCGGCCATGGCGGCGGGGGGACGCGTGGAGGTGTTCTGCTTCGGCACCCGCCTCACGCGCATCACCCGGACCCTTCAGACCCGCGACCCCGACCGCGCGCTGCGCCAGATCGGCCGCGAGGTCGAGGACTGGGAAGGGGGAACGAGGATCGGTGAGTCGCTGAAGGCGTTGCTCGACCGGTGGAGCCAGCGGACGGCCCTTCGCGGGGCGGTCGTCGTGCTCTGCTCCGACGGCCTGGAACGGGGCGACCCCGAGCTCCTCGCCCAGCAGATGGCCCGACTGGCCCGGCTGGCGCACAAGGTGGTGTGGGTGAACCCGCTGAAGGGAAGCGCCACGTACCAGCCGCTGGCCCGGGGCATGGCGGCCGCCCTCCCGCACGTCGACGTGTTCCTGCCCGGCCACAACCTGGAGAGCCTGGCCGCGTTGGGACGCATCCTGTCCCGATAAGCGGGCCGGAGCTCGGGGCTCAGGTCAGCGGGAACGGTGGCTGCCACCACCACGGCGTGGACGAAAGCTCCACCGCGTCGACCCATTTCACCCACCAGAACCCTCGGCGGCCCGGTGCGACGACCCTCGCCGGGAACCCGTGGCCCGCGGCGAGCGGGCGGCGGCCAGCTCGGAGGGCGAGCAGCAGCGATGGCGCGTCCGCGGCCGGGAACCGTCGCGAGTATCCCGTGACCGAGTGGACCTCGATGCTGCGGGCCTGCTCCCACCCGGGGAGGAGCCGATCGAGGCGGACCCCCTCCCACTCCTGCTCCGCGAACCACCCTCCGGTGCAGTCGATCACCGCCCGTACCCGATCGTCGAAGGCCGAGAGCCCCGAGTAGCGGTACGTCCCGCCCATGGCGCCGGCCTCGACCCGCAACGCCCATGACTCCGGGTCCACGGCCGGGACGGAGTCGTCGAGCCATTCCGTCACCGGCATGCTGTCCGGATCGAACGACCCGGCCTCGTACGATCCGGTGAAGCGGCGGTCGCCGCCGGGGAGCCCCGTCAGCCGGAGCAATCCCTGGACGCCTCCGTACCCGAGTGCGGCCCCGCCCACCACGATCCCCGAGCGCAGGAACGTTCGCCGGGAGAGGTCGGTGATTCGAGGCCGTACCCGGCGGGCCATCACGTGCCACGCCGCGAACGGAAGGGAGCACAGGGCCGACGCCACGTGGACCTGCATGAGCGTGATCCCGGCGACGGACACGGCCAGGCCCGTCGAGTGCAGGATGCCCGTCGCGGTCGCGACGGCCACGAGGCCGGTGAGCGCCATCGAGGCCGAGCGGCCCGGACGTCGTCGCCGTACCCCCCGATGGATCACGACGGACTTCCAGGGGGAGAGGCCGAGGATCGCGAATCCGGCCACGCCGTGGGCGACCACCACCCACCGGGCCCACCCCGATCCCACCGCGAAGGCGAGCACTCCCGTGGCCAGCGCGAGCGGGACCAGTGCCAGGAGCGCCAGGTTCGTCCCCCGACCGGCGGCCCCGAGCCTCCCTCGCGGTGGGCCCGGCCGCGGCTTCGACAGTCGCATCCTACCCGACTGTAGGCCCGTGAGGGCCGGAACGCTTGACCCCGCACCGGCCGCCGCCGCATGCTGCGCGCCGCATCCATTGGGGAGGAGGCGCGATGGCCGGGCTGGACGACGAGGCGATGCTCCGCGTGGCGATCGAGGAGGCCAGGGCCGGGCTGGCCGAGGGCGGGATCCCGATCGGGGGTGCGCTCTTCGACGCGGAGGGAAACCTCCTGGGCCGAGGGCACAACCGGCGGGTGCAGCAGGGTGACCCCTCCGTCCACGGCGAGACCGACGCGTTCCGCAACGCCGGCCGCCAGCGCAGCTACCGCGGCACCACCATGGTCACCACGCTGTCGCCCTGCTGGTACTGCTCCGGCCTGGTCCGCCAGTTCGGGATCTCCCGGCTGGTGATGGGCGAGCAGGTGAACTTCCAGGGCGGGCACGAGTGGCTCGCGGAGAACGGCGTCGAGGTCGTCGACCTCAACGACCAGGAATGCATCACGATGCTCGCCGACTTCATCCAAGCGCACCCCGAGATCTGGGACGAGGACATCGGCGTCGACTGAGGCAACTCAAACGGCGGACTCTTGTCTGATCCGGCCGGGGTAGCTACTGTCCGAACGCACGTCAAGGGGGGTGGGGGAATGCGTCGACGGTCGCTGCTCGTCGTTGCCTCGTTGTTCTTTGCCATCGTGATGCTCGCTCCGTCAGCCGGTGCCTCGCGGTACGGAAGGGGCGATCCGGCCAAGGGCAAGACCGGGTGCCCCAAGAAGGAGGACGAGAACAAGCCGAAGAAACACGAGATCCAATGCCTGGCCAACTCCGGGGCCGGAGTGGCTCGGGCCGACTTCGACGGCGATGGGTTCAGCGACGAGGCCGTGGGCGTCCCGCTGGAGGACCTCGGCTCCTCTACCTCGCCGATCACCGACGCCGGTGCCGTGGACGTCGTGTACGGATCGTCCCAGGGCCTGACGGCGACCGGAGCCCAGTTCATCACGCAGGTCCTGACCCGGGCCGGGGCCAGCCCGCCTGAGGCCGGGGACCAGTTCGGTTCGGCTCTCGCCGCCGGCGACTTCAACGGGGACGGGTTCGCGGACCTCGCCGTGGGCGCCCCCTTCGAGGATGTCGGGTCCGTCGTGGATGCCGGGGAGGTGGACCTGTACCTGGGGTCTGCGTCCGGGCTGGGCACGGTCCCGGCCCAGACGGTCACGCAGGACTCGACGATCGGCGGGATCGCGATCGCCGACGCCTCCGAGACCGGTGACCTGCTGGGCGCCGCGCTGACCTGGGGCGACTTCAACTTCGACGGAAAGGCCGACCTCGCCGTGGGAGCACCCGGCGAGTCCGCCCTCACCCTCGTGGGATTCATCCTGGTGAACCGGACCGGGGCGGGCGCGGTGAACGTCCTCTACGGCTCCTCGACCGGTCTCACCGGTACGGGGAACCAGTTCTTCACACAGGACTCGGGCAACGTCCCGGACTCCGTGGAGGTGGGAGACCACTTCGGCGCGGCGCTGACGGCCGGGAAGATCGACTGCTGCGACGCCTCGAGCGACCTCGTCGTCGGGGTCCCCGGCGAGGACGTCGGCACCATCAACGACGCGGGAGCGGTCAACATCCTCCTGTCCTCGGGGAGCGCGGGGCTCGATCCCGCCCGCATCACCTCGTTCTGGACGCAGGACACCGTGCTCGCCGGCATCCCCGTCCAGGACCAGTCGGAGGCCGGCGACCAGTTCGGCGCCGCGCTCACCGCCGGCGACTTCAACGGGGACGGCAGCGACGACGTCGCCGTGGGGGTGCCGTTCGAGGACATCTTCTCGCTGGCCGCCGACATGAACCTGGGCGACGCCGGCGCGGTGAACGTCATCTACGGCGGCGCGGGCACCGGGCTGACGGCCCTCAACAACCAGCTCGTGACCCAGGACGACTTCAGCTTCGACCCGACCGAGGCCGGCGACGAGTTCGGCGCCGCGCTCGCCGCGAACAACCTCACCCAGGACACGAACACCACCCAGGCGGGGACGAACGCCGTCGACGACCTGGTGGTGGGCGTGCCGCTCGAGGACTTTCTCGACTTCTCGGGGGTGACCCAGGTCGACGCGGGGATCGTCAACTTCGTGTTCGGGTCGCCGTCCGGCCTGGTCCCGACGGTCAACGAGATCGCGGAGTCGGGGGCGGGGGACGGGATCGAGGCCGGCGACCGGTTCGGCGCCGCGGTGGCTGCCTGGAACTTCAACGGCGCGGACTCCCCCGACGTGGCGGTCGGGGTGCCGGGGGAGGACCTCGGGCCCTTCGAAGGCGGGATCACGGACGCCGGAGCTCTGTACATCCAGTACTTCAGCGTGGTGAACGGACTTCTCAACTCGGCCGGAGCGAATTCCTTCACGCAGACGGACCTCCCCGGTACGGCCGAGAAGGGAGACCAGTTCGGTTCGGACCTGTACTGAAGAGGGGCCTTCTTGACCCGGCAAGTGGCATGTGATATATCGCCGCGCGGTGGAGGGTTGTGGTTCCTCCTCGAGTGGAACGCCGGCGTCCGCGCACGGTCCGGGCGGGGGGATCCCGGGTTCGTTGCGGCCGCTCTGCGCCGCCGGCGCCTCGGACGAAAGGGGGCTGAACCGCGCGGGATGACGTCATCTGTCGAGGCCGTCGTGACGCAGTGGGGAAGGGAGGGACCTGATGGCAGTTGACGCGATCGCTGCCGGCTCCGGGCCGACCAGGGAAGGCGAGTTCAGCGTCGAGCAGCGAGGGATCCAGCCGGTACCCGAGTCCCAGCGGTACGGGCGGGTCTTCCGGGTATTCACGGTCTGGTTCGCCCCGCAGATCTCGCCGCCGCCGTTCTTCATCGGGGCCCTGTGCGTGGCGTTCGGGCTGGGGTTCTGGCCGGGGCTGTTCTCCCTGATCGTCGCCAACATCGTGGGGACGGCGCCGGTGGCGTGGCTGGCCACGTGGGGGCCGAAGACCGGGATGGCCCAGATGCCGTTGTCGCGGACGGCGTTCGGCCGCGGCATCGCGCTTCCGGGGATCGTGAACTGGGGGGCCACGATCGGGTGGCAGGCCTTCAACAACGTGTTCGGCGCCACCGCCGTGCACCTGCTGCTGCACGTGCCGTTCTGGCTCGCGCTGCTCCTGATCTTCGCGGGACAGGCCATCCTGTCGATCGCGGGCTACGAGGTGGTCCACACGTTCGAGAAGTGGATGACCTATGTGCTCGGAGCCGTGTTCGCCATCCTGACCATCAAGATCATCATGGGGCCGGGGGCCATCGGCGCGACCCAGTCCACCGTCCAGGGCGCGGACCTCGTCGGCAGCTTCATCCTGATGGTGGTGGTGGCCGGGAGCTACACCTACGGGTGGGCCCCGTACGCGGCCGACTACAGCCGCTACCTCCCGACGAACACCCCGAGGCGGCATGTGTTCTGGTACACGTTCCTCGGCATCGCCACGGCATCGCTTTGGATGGAGATCCTGGGCCTCGCCGTGGCCGGGAAGATCCTGGACCTGGGGACCATCGGCACGGCCGTCGCCATCCGCGACTTCATCGGCGCGGGCCTGGGCCAGATCGCCCTCATCGCGATCTACCTGGGCACCGTCGCGGTGAACGCCCTGAACGACTACACGGGGTCGCTGTCGGTCCAGGCCGCGGGCATCCGGATTCGCCGTCCCGTCGCGGCGTTCATCACGGGCGTCGCGTCCTTCGGCCTGTCGCTGTGGTACCTGTACGGGAGCGAGTCCCTGCCGAACAAGGCGGAGAACTTCCTGCTGTTCATCGTGTACTGGATCTCGCCGTGGCTCGGCATCATCGCCGTGGACTGGTTCCGCCGGCGGGGCCGGGTGGACACGGGCAGGCTCATGGACCTGAAGAGCCTGCACAGTGGGGCACCGGCGGTGATCGCGTTCATCGTCGGGTTCGTCGCGTCGTTGCCGTTCACCAACACGGTGGCCGGGTTCAACTTCGTGACGGATCACGGCGGGTTCTGGAAGTACCTCATCGGGTGGTTCCCGCAGCACGGGCTGCACCAGGCGGACCTGGCGTTCGTGGTGGGGCTGGTGGTGGCGGCGGTGGTGTATGCGGTGCTCGACCGCAGGACGGGTTCGGACCTGTACCTGCCGGCGAGCGAGATGGCGGCGGCCGGGTAGGCCGGCGCACCCGAGCCGGCGACGGCTCGAGAGACGGAAGGACGCGGACGGGCGCTCCACGAAGGGGCGCCCGTTCCGTCTCCCGAGGCTCCGATTGACCCTCCTCAGTGGCATGTGATATTTCACTGCGCGCCGGGGCTGCGCTCGCCGTGAGGGCCCGGCGCACCCCCGCCCAGCAGGCGGTGCGCTATGGTCGGCGGGCGGGCGCAAGGGCGTATCCAAGGGGGAGGACGAGATCCATGGCCGAGGTGAAAGAGCGGATCGACCGCTTCCCCAGCCCGTTCGAGGTGGAGGTCCCGCCGGGGGCGGAGGGCTGGGAGCGGCTGTACCCGTACTACTACCTGTTCCGGGACGAGGACCGCGACACGGAAGAGGGCAAGTTCTGGTTCTTCGACGGCATGCACAACCCCGAGCCCATCTACCCGTTCGACTCGATCATGAACGAAAACTGGTGGGTGGCACTGAACCAGTACACGACGCGGGTGTGGGTGGTGCCGCCGGCCCTGGGGATCGACCACCGGGTGGTCAACGGGTACCTGTACATCTCCCCGAACACCATCACCGACCCCGAGCGCATCGCCGAGCGTGCGACGCACTTCACCGAGCGAGCCGGCTACTACTTCGAGCACTGGGACGAGCTGTACGCGAACTGGATCCGCAAGGCCGAGGACGTCATCCAGCGCCTGAAGGACCTGACGTTCGAGGACCTCCCCGAGCGCGAACCCATGGAGACCATCACCAGCGGACGCGGCCTGATGTCGAGCTTCGACCTCCTGCGCGACTACAGCGCGCTGCTCGACAACATGCACGAGATCGGGTACCTGCACTTCGAGATGCTGGGCCTGGGGTACGGGGCCTACCTCACGTTCAAGGAGTTCTGCGGGAAGGCCTTCCCGGGGATCGGCGACCAGACCATCGCGAAGATGGTGGCCGGCATCGACATCCTGTTCTTCCGCCCGGACGACGAGGTCCGCAATCTCTCCCAGCTGGCCATCGACTCCAGCCTGGCCGAGGTCTTCACCCGCGACGACACCTCACCCGAGCAGATGCTCGAGGACGTGGCGGCCAGGCCCGGGGGCGCGGCCTGGCTGGAGGCGTTCGAGAAGGCCAAGGATCCGTGGTTCTGGCTGGCCACCGGGCCGGGGTACTGCCACCAACACCGGGCGTGGGTGGACGACCTCACGGTGCCCTTCCAGGCCATGCGGGGCTACATCGAGAAGCTCCAGGCGGGCGAGGACATCCGCCGCCCCCTCGAGCACATCCTGGAGGAGCGGGACCGGCTGACCGCGGAGTACCGGGAGCTGCTGCCCACCGAGGAGGACAAGAAGCCCTTCGACGACCTGGTGCAGCTGGCCCGCACGGTCTACCCGTTCGTGGAGAACCACAACTTCTACGTGGAGCACTGGCACCACTCGATGTTCTGGAACAAGGTCCGCGACCTCGGGCAGATCTTCGTGAACCACGGGTTCCTCGAGGACCGGGAGGACATCTTCTACCTGCACCGCTACGAGGTGTACGACGCCCTGTACGACCTGCTGGCGGAGTGGGCCACCGAGACGCCGGCCCGGGGGCGCAGCCACTGGCCGGGCGAGATCGCCGACCGGAAGCGGATCATCGAGGCCCTGCGGAAATGGCAGCCGCCGCCGGCGTTGGGCACGCCCCCGGAGGCCGTGAACGAGCCGTTCACGATCATGCTGTGGGGGATCACCACGGACACCGTGAAGACGTGGCTCCAGGTGCTGGGAGGCGGCGACGGCGAGACCGCGTCGAACGAGCTGCGCGGGTTCGCCGCCGCGCCGGGCGTGGCCGAGGGCCCGGCCCGGGTCATCACGGCCGTCGAGCAACTCGCCGAGGTCCAGACCGGCGAGATCCTCGTGTGCCCGATCACCGCGCCGTCGTGGGCGCCGGTGTTCTCGCGGATCAAGGCCGCCGTGTCCGACATCGGCGGGATCATGGCCCACGCCGCGATCGTGTCCCGGGAGTACGGGCTGCCCGCCGTCGTGGGGACGGGCTTCGCCACGAAGCGGATCAAGACGGGGCAGATGGTCCGGGTCGACGGCGACACCGGGGTCGTCACGATCCTGGACTAGGGAGCGCACGCGGGGTGGAGGCCGGAGCGCCGTTCGTCGTCTGGTTCGAGGAGAGCGACGCCTCCTCCGTGCATCGCGTCGGGGGGAAGTGCGCCTCGCTGGGTGAGCTGCGCCGGGCGGGGGTCGCCGTCCCGGCGGGGTTCGCCGTGACGACGGACGCCCACCGCCTGTTCCTGGAGCGGACGGGGTTGACGGATCGGCTGGCCTCGATCGTGGCGGCGGTCGACCCCCAGGACGTGGCCGCCGTGGCCTCGGCGAGCCGGGAGCTGCGGGGCCTCGTGGAATCGGCGCCGGTGCCGGAGGAGGTCGCTCGCGACGTCCGCGAGGGTCTTGGCGAGCTGGAGCGCCGGTGCGGCGGCGGGCCGCTGCCGGTCGCGGTCCGCTCCAGTGCCACGGCCGAGGACCACTACACGGCGAGCTTCGCCGGCCAGCTGGAGACCTACCTGTGGGTCCTGGGGGCCGAGGACGTCCTGCGGCACGTGGTGCGGTGCTGGTCGGGCCTGTTCACCCCTCACGCCATCACCTACCGGGCGCAGTTCGGCTTCGCCGAGGAACAGGTGCTGGTGGGCGTGGGCGTTCAGCAGATGGTCGACGCCCGGGCGGCCGGGGTCATGTTCACGCTGAACCCGACGAACGGCGATCGCTCGAAGGTCATGATCGAGGCCTGCTGGGGCCTGGGCGAGGGGATCGTGAAGGGCGACGTGAACCCGGACCGGCACCTGGTGGACAAGGTGGCGCTGTCGATCCTCCAGCGCACGCCGGGCGGCAAGGACATGGAGTACCGGTTCGACCCGGAGGCGGGCGAGGTGGTGTGCACGCCGGTGGAGGAGGAGCGGCGGGCCGTGCACTGCCTCTCCGAGGACGAGGTGATGGAGCTGGCCCGGACGGCGAAGGCCATCGAGCGGCACTACGGAGCGCCGCAGGACATCGAGTGGGCCATCGGCCGGGGCACCGGCACCGGGGCGGAGGGCCTGTTCATCCTCCAGTCCCGCCCCGAGACGGTGTGGAGCACGCGCCCTCGCGAGTCGGTGTTCAAGCCCGGCGCCAGCGCCCTCGAGCACGTCCTGGACCGGTTCACCGGAGGCGCGGCGGCGGGGGACTCGTGAAGCCAGCCGCGTTCGAGTACGTGGTCGCGGCCTCGCCGGGGGAGGCCGTGGCCGCGCTGGCCTCGTACGACGGCGACGCCAGGATCCTGGCGGGGGGCCAGAGCCTGGTTCCCATGCTGAACATGCGGCTGCTGCGCCCCGCCGCGGTGGTCGACGTGAATCGCATCGACGGCCTCGGGGACATCGAGGAGGACGAGGGTGCGGTGCGGGTGGGGGCGCTGGCGCGCTACGCGGCGATCGAGTTCTCCCCGGTGGTGGCGGCGCGACTGCCGCTGGTGGCGGAAGCGGTGACGTACGTGGGCGACCGGCAGGTCCGGAACCGGGGCACGCTGGGCGGAAGCCTGGCCCAGGCCGATCCGAGCGGGGAGATGCCGCTCGTGGCGCTGGCGCTGGGCGCGACCGTGTCGGCGCTGGGCCCGGACGGCGAGCGCCGGGTACCGGCGGCCGAGCTGTTCCTGGGGCCATATCAGACTTCGCTGGAGCCGGACGAGATGATCACGGAGGTCGAGTTCCCGGCGGTCCCGGGGGCCGTCGGTGCGCTGGTCGAGCACGTGCGCCGGCACGGGGACTTCGCGGTGCTGGCCGTGGCGGCGGTGGGCGTCGCCGACGGCGACGGGCGGTGGGCGTCGGTTCGGATCGCGCTCGCCGGCGTGGGGCCGCACCCGTTCGTGGCGGAGGAGGCCTCGGCGATGTTGAGCGGCTCGGCCCTCGAGCCGGAGGCCGTGCGCGCGGCCGGGGAGGCCTGCGCCGCCGCGGGCGATCCGTCCTCCGACGTGAGGGCGTCGGCGGAGTACCGGCGCCACCTCGTGCCGATCTACGTGGAGCGCGCGCTCGAACGGCTGAAGGCCGGGTCGGCCGCGTGAACGTCCGCGTGACGGTGAACGGGGAGGCGCACGAACGCGATGTGGAGCCGCGCCGCCTGCTTGTCGACTTCCTGCGGCACGACCTCGGCCTGCACGGCACCCACGTCGGGTGCGAGCAGGGCGTGTGCGGGATGTGCACCGTGCTGTTCGACGGCGAGGCCCTCAAGAGCTGCCTCATGCTCGCGCCCCAGGCCGACGGCCACGAGATCACCACCGTCGAGTCCCTCGCCCCCGGGGACGACCTGCATCCCCTCCAGGAGGCCTTTCGCCAGGAGCACGGGCTCCAGTGCGGCTACTGCACGCCGGCGTTCCTGCTGGCGGCGCTGGCGATCGAACGGCGACGGCAGCGCCTCGAGGGCGAGGAGCTCCGGGCCGAGCTGGCCGGGACGCTGTGCCGGTGCACCGGCTACCAGCACGTCGTCGCGGCGGTGGAGCGCTACTTCCGGGAACGCGCGGAGGCGGCCGTGCCGTGAGCAGGACCCTGGAAGCGCCGGAGAGCGTCGCCACCGGCTGGATCGGGGCCAGCGCGCCGCGGTTGGAGGACGAGCGGCTGCTGCGGGGCCTGGGCCGGTTCGTGGACGACGTGGAGCTGCCCGGGATGCTGCACATGGCCGTGGGCCGGTGCCCGTATCCCCACGCCCGCATCGCGGAGGTCGACGTCCGGGAAGCGCAGGAGATCCCGGGCGTGGAGGCCATCCTGCTCGGCGACGAGGTCATGCGCCGCACGGAGCCCATCACCGTGCTCCGCCCGCTCCCGGACGTGCCGACGGTTCCCTTCCACGCGATGGCGAAGGACCGAGCGCTGTTCGAGGGGCAGCCGGTGGTCTCGGTGGTGGCCACCGACCGCTACGTGGCGGAGGACGCGCTCGGCGCGATCGCCGTCGATTACGACCCCCTGCCGCACGTCGTCGACGTCGAGTCGGCGCTCCAGCCGGACGCGCCCGTGCTCCACCCCGAGCTGGGGACGAACCTCCTGGTGGCGAACCCTCGGGGGAAGGGGGACGTGGACGCCGCGTTCGCCCGCGCCGAGGTCGTGGTGGGCGATCGATTCACCATCGGCCGGGTCACGGGGCTGCCGATGGAGGGGCGAGCGGTCGTCGCGCGCTACACGCCGGGCGTCCGGGCGCTGGACGTGTGGTCCTCCACCCAGCTCCCGCACCTGGTGCGGATGCAGCTCGCGCACTCGCTGCGGATGCCGGAGACCACCATCCGGATCATGGCCTACGACGTGGGCGGCGGGTTCGGCCTGAAGCTGGGGTTGTATCCGGAGGAGATCCTGGCGTGCCTGCACTCCATGGACCTCGGCCGTCCGGTGAAGTGGATCGAGGACAGGGGCGAGCACTTCCGCTCGACCACGCACGGCCGGCAGGCCGTGCACCGGATCGAGCTGGCCGCGGACCGCGACGGCCGAATCCTGGGGATGCGGAACACCTACCTCGTCGACGCCGGCGCGTACAACTCGCCGTTCGGCCCCCCCATGCTGTCGAGCCTCATGTTCACGGGGCCGTATCGGGTGCCCGACGGCTCCGTGGAGCGGCGGGTCGTCCTCACGAACAAGACGCCGGTCGGCGCGTACCGGGGCTACGGCCAGCCCGAGTCGAACCTGGTCCGCGAGGTGCTGGTGGACCGGGTGGCCCGGGAGGTCGGCCTGGACCCGGTGGAGATCCGCCGCCGGAACCTGTTGCACCCCAACGATCTCCCGTGGAAGAGCGTGGGTGGGGCCACCTACGACAGCGGCGACTACCCGGCGGCGCTCGAGCTCGCGCTGGCGCGCATCGGCTACGACGAGTTCCGCGCCACGCAGCCCTCCTCGAAGGACGACGGCCGCCACGTGGGCATCGGCGTCGCCTGCTTCGTCGAGATGACCGGCTATCCCGGCTCGGCGTTCCTGGGGAAGCACCGAGCCCGGTACGGAGCGTTCGAGAGCGTGACCATCCGCCTGAACCGGGCCGGCGGCGCCGACCTGTACACCGGCGTGTCGCCGTTCGGGCAGGGCACGGAGACGTCGTTCGCCCAGATCGCCGCGCACGCCATCGGCATCGACCCCGCGGACGTCGTCGTCCATGCCGGCGACACGGTGGGCACGCCCTACAACACCGGCAGCTTCGCCAGCCGGACCACGATCGCGGGCGCGGGGGCGATCGCGGCGGCCGCGCGCGAGATCCGGGGGAAGGCCATCCGCATCGCCGCGCACCTCCTCGGCGTCGAGCCGTCCCGGCTGGAGATCGCGGACGGCGTGGTCCGGGCGACCGGCGACCCGATGGTACGCCTGTCGCTGGGCGAGGTGGCCACCGAGGCCTTCTTCGGGCACCGCCTCCCCGAGGGCGAGGACCCCGGAATCGAGGCGACGGCGTACTTCGACCCTCCGGCGAACACGTTCGGCTACGGAACGGCCGCGGCGATCGTGGAGGTCGATCCCCGGACCGGCGAGTTCCGGGTGGAACGGTTCGTGATGGCTCACGACTGCGGGACCAGGGTGAACCCGAAGCTCGTGGACGGACAGCTCCACGGCGGGCTGGCCCAGGGCTTCGGCGCCGGGTTCTTCGAGGAGCTCGTGTACGACCCCGACACCGGCCAGCTGCTGAACGGGACCATGGTGGACTACCTCATGCCGACGGCGGCCGATCTCCCGGAGTTCGAGCTGGAGCACCTGGAGGTCCCGTCCGCGGTCACCGCGTTCGGCGTGCGCGGCGTGGGCGAGGCCGGGACCATCCCGCCGGCCGCCGCGGTGATCAACGCGATCTGCGACGCGCTGTGGCCCCTCCCGGTCAGGATCAGCCGCCTCCCGGTGACGGCGGAGGCCGTGTGGCGAGCCATCGAAGGAGCCGGGGGGGAAGCCCATGCGAGTTGAGCAGTCGTTCACCGTTCCCGAGCCGCGCGAACGGGTGTGGGAGTTCTTCGAGACGGAGGTGGAGCGGGTCACGCGGTGCATCCCCGGCATCGAGTCGTTCGAGGACCTGGGCGAGGACAAGTACCGCGTGAAGATCACGCAGAAGGTCGGCTCCATCGGGGCGACGTTCGACCTCAAGGCCCAGCTCGACCGCAAGGACCCCATGAACTCGTTCGAGTTCTCGGCCGTGGGGCGGAGCGTGAAGGGCGCGGCCGGCGACATGCGCTCGAAGAACCGGCTCGACGTCACCGACGCCGAGGGTGGCGGGACGGCGCTCACGGTGACCTCCGACGTGGCGCTGGGCGGCATGCTCGGCTCGCTCGGATATCGAGTGGTCGTGTCGAAGGCGAAGGACGTCACCGACCAGTTCGTGCGCAACGTCACGGAGGAGATGCAGAAGTGGATGGCCGAGCGCGGCCCGTGAGCGGCCGGTGACCGGGACGTATCAGGTCGTCGGCAAGCCGGTCCCGCGCGTCGACGCCGTGGCGAAGGTCACGGGCGCCGCGCTGTACGGCGTGGACGTCCGCTTCGCCGGAATGCTGCATGGGAAGGTCCTGCGCGCCGGTGTGCCCCACGCCCGGATCGTCGGCCTCGACGTATCCGGCGCGTGGGAGGTCCCGGGCGTCCGCGCCGTGGTCACCGGGCGGGACCACGCGCGCCTGCACGGGCCCATGATCAAGGACCAGCCCGCGCTGGCGGTGGACCGGGTCCGCTACGCGGGCGAGATCGTGGCCGCCGTTGCCGCCGACACCGAGGACGCGGCCGGGGAAGCGGTCGAGCGCATCCTCGTCGACTACGAGGACCTTCCCGTCGTCGACACCGTCGACGACGCGCTCGCCGACGGCGCGCCGCTGCTGCACGAGGACCACGAGGCCTACCAGCGGGGCGACGTGCCGGGCATGCGCCTGGCCGGCCTTCCGGGAACGAACGTCCCGTACCACTTCAAGCTTCGCCGCGGCGACGTGGAGAAGGCGTTCGCCGAGGCCGACGTCGTCGTGGAGGACACCTACACGACGCAGTTCGTGCAGTACTGCCACCTCGAGCCCCATGTCACGGTGGCGCTGTTCGACGGCATGGGCGTGCTGACGCTGTGGGCCAGCACGATGGGGCCGCACACGCTCCGCAACATGATGGCGGACTTCCTGGAGATGCCGCTGTCGAACGTCCGCGTGATCACGAACATGGTGGGGGGCGCGTACGGCGGGAAGATGTATCTGCGGGCCATCAACCCGGTGGCGGCGCTGCTGGCGCGGAAGGTCCCGAACCGGCCCGTCCGCGTGGTGTGGGACCGGCAGGAGGAGTTCACGGTGTCGCCGGGCCGGCTCCCGGCGAGGGTGACCATCCGGACCGCGGCACGCCAGGACGGCACGCTGCTGGCACGGCAGTCCGAGATCCACTGGAACAAGGGCGCGTACGTGGATCTCGGCGCGATGGTGTGCCGCAATGCAGGCTACGCGTCGATGGGCCCGTACCGCATCCCGAACGCGCGGATCGACGCGTACCTCGTGTACACGAACCGCCAGCCCGGCGGGGCCTTCCGCGCGCTGGGGATCCCCCAGATGGCCTGGGCCGGCGAGCAGCAGCTGGACCGGGTGGCCCGGGAGCTGGGGATGTCTCCGCTCGCGTTCCGTCTGAAGAACCTCCTGGACGAGGGCGACGTCAGCGTGACCGGGGAGCGCATGCGCACGGTGGGCGCGCGGGCCTGCCTGGAGGCAGTGGCCCGGGCGCTCGACACGAAGCCCGTCTCGTCGCCGCGGTCGCCGGCCGGGAAGGTCGGACGCGGCGTGGCCGTGGTGCTGAAGTCGACGCTCACGCCGACTGCCACGTTCGGCACCGTGAGGCTCAACGCCGACGGCAGCGTCGACGTCATCACGGCCGCCGTCGAGCACGGCCAGGGTGTCCTGACGGTGCTGGCCCAGATGGCGTCGGAGGAGCTCTCCGTGCCGATCCACCGCGTGCGCTGCGTCATGCCCGACACCGCCGTCTCGCCGTTCGACCGGTCCTCGTCGTCGTCGCGGACCGTGTTCACCATGGGCAACGCGGTGCGAAGCGCCGCCGCCGACGTCCGCCGGCAGCTCCTCGACCTGGCGGGCTCGGTCCTCGAGGCCTCTCCGGACGACCTCGATCTCGCCGACGGGCGGATCGCGGTTCGCGGCGCCCCCGACCGGGCCCTGTCCTATGCCGAGGTGATCCAGAAGTTCTACAAGGGCCCCGCCAACGTGGTGGGCCAGGGCGCGTACTCGACGCGGGAGATCTATGACTCCATGGACCCCGACACCGGCCAGTCCGCCCGCCCCACGGCGTTCTGGATGTACGCGGCGGCCGGCGCCGAGGTGGAGGTGGACGAGGAGACCGGCCAGGTCGACGTTCGACGGTTGGCGACGTCCGTCGACGCCGGGAAGGCGATCAATCCGCTGGGCTGCGTCCAGCAGATCGCCGGTTCCGCCGTGATGGGCCTCGGCATGACCCTGATGGAGGAGGTCGTGTTCGAGGAGGGCCGGGTGCTGAACCCGACGTTTCTCGACTACAAGGTGCCCACCACGGTGGACATCCCGGAGATGGAGAACCTGGTGGTGGAGACCGCGCACGAGGACGGGCCGTACGGGGCGCGGGGCGTCGGCGAGCCGGGCGTGGCGCCCGTCCCTCCGGCCATCGGCAACGCCATCTTCGACGCGACCGGGGTGCAGATGACGGCGCTGCCCCTGCGAGCGGAGACGGTCCTCCGCGCGCTCCGAGAAGCGCGGGGCCAGGCCGCGGACGGCGACGGGCCGGGGCAGCGCCGTGGGGGCGGCCCGTGAACCTGAAGCCGTTCGAGTACGTCGAGGCGACGTCGCTGGACGATGCGCTGAAGGCGCTGGACGCCTACGGCGACGAGGCCCGGATCGTCGCCGGCGGGACGGTGGTGGTCCCCCTGATGAAGATGCGGATGGTCCAGCCGGAGGCCCTGGTGAGCCTGACTCGAGTGGAGGGCCTGGCGGACGTCCGCGGGGACGGAGAGAGGATCACGATCGGGGCGCTGGCGACGCACCGGGCGGTGTCGACGTCGCCACTAGTCCGAGACAGACTACCTCTCCTGGCCGAGGCCTGCGGCAGGGTGGCCAGCCCGGTGATCCGGAGCATGGGCACGATCGGCGGGAACCTGTGCTACGGGGAGTCCGCGTCCGACCCGCCGTCGGCGATGCTGGTGCTGGGCGCCCGGGTCCACGTTCGGGGCCCCGAAGAGGAGCGCGTCGTCCCCGTCGAGGACTTCTTCGTCGGGTACTACGAGACCGCCATCGGCGAGGGCGAGATCCTCACGCACGTCGAGGTCCCGCTCCAGCCCGAGGGCGCGCGGTGGCGGTACCTGAAGTGGACGCCTCGGGCGCGCGAGGACAAGCCGCTGGTGGGCCTCGCCGTGCTGCTGGACGTGGAGGACGGAACGTGCCGGGAAGCCCGCATGGCGGTCGGCGGCGTGGCCGACCGGCCGGTGCTCCTGGCCGGAGCGTCCGCCGCGCTGTCCGGTGCGACCCTCGACGACGCCGCGATCGCGGACGCGGCGGAAGTGGCCGCGGACGAGGTCGACCCCGTCGACGACCTCCAGGCCAGCGCCGGGTACCGCCGGGACATGCTGCGGGTGTGGGTGCGTCGAGTCCTCGACCAGTTGCGGGCATGAGGAAGACGATCGGTCTCGAGGTCAACGGCCGCCGGGAGGAGGTCGAGATCGAGTCCCACTGGACGCTGGTCCAGCTCCTCCGGGACGGGCTCCAGATGCTGGGGACGGAGGAGGGATGCGGCGAGGGCTCCTGCGGCTCGTGCACGGTGACGGTGGACGGCGAGCTGGTGCGGTCCTGCCTGTACCTCGCGATCCGCGCGGAGGGCCGGAGCGTCCTCACCGTGGAGGGGCTGGCCCGGGACGGGGAGCTCGATCCCGTCCAGCGTGCCTTCGTCGAGCACGGGGCCGTGCAGTGCGGGTTCTGCACGCCCGGCTTCCTGATGTCCACGAAGGCCCTCCTGCGCGATCACGCCGATCCGACCGACGACGAGATCCGCGAGTACCTCTCCGGGAACTTCTGCCGCTGCGGCGGCTACACGCTCATCCTGGCCGCGGTGCGGGACGCGGCAGGGGGAAGCGCCACCGGAGGTGCCGCTGCTGAAGGATGACGTCCGCCTGGTCCTCGGCCAGATCGCGATCGCCTCGCTCGACGCCCCCGGCAACCTCGAGCGCGTCCTGGCCGTCTGCGAGCAGGCCGCGGGCGAGGGGGCCGACCTCGTGCTGTTCCCGGAGCTCGCGAACCTCGGACAGGTCCCCCCGTACGACCCCACATTCGCCGCGCGGTATGCGGACGCGGCGGAGCCGGTGCCCGGCCCGTTCACCGACGCTGTCGCCGCCGCCGCGCGCCGCCACGGGTTCCACGTCGTGGTCGGCGTCGCCGAGCGCCACCCGGACGCGGGGGATCGGGTGTTCAACACCGCCATGGTCATGGCGCCGTCGGGCGAGATCGTTGGGGTGCAACGGAAGCTGCATCTCGCGCACGGTTCGGAGCGGGACTACTTCGCCAGGGGGTCCGACATCGTGGTCGTCCCGACGGCCCTCGGTGTGCTCGCGGCGCAGATCTGCTACGACCTGTACTTCCCGGAGGTGGCGCGGGCCGCCGCGCTCCGAGGTGCCGAGATCCTGTGCGGCATCGCCAACATCACCGATCGCCCCGAATGGCCGGACCGGCTCGTGCACCTGGCCTCGGTCAGGGCCTACGAGAACATGCAGCACGTGGCCATCGTGAACCGGGTGGGTGCGGACCACGGGCGTCCGTTCGGCGGCGAGAGCGTCGTGGCCGTCCCGCCGGGAATCGTGGTGGCCCGGGGCCCGCGGGCCGAGGAGGCCGTCGTCCACGCGACGCTGCACGCGAAGACCCTCCAGGAGGAACGGGCGAACCGGCCCGTGTTCGAGGACCGCCGCCCCGAGGTGTACGGCCTGTGACCGGGACAGGGCTTGCGTTCGACGTGCTGGTGCGGGGCGGGGACGTCGTGATCCCCGGCGTCGGGGTCCTTCCCGTCGACCTGGGCATCGATGGCGAGCGGATCGCCGCGCACCTGGAGCGAGGCGCGCCGGCTTCCGCCCGGACTTCCATCGACGCCGGCGGCAAGGTGGTGCTGCCCGGCCTCGTCGACCCCCACGTCCACATCGGGTACACGGCCGGCCGGGGCATGCCGCTCGACGCGTTGCCCGAGCACTTCGAGACGGAGACGGCGTCGGCGCTCGTGGGCGGGGTGACCACGCTCGTCGTCATGTACCGAAACCCCGCCCCGTACGAGGAGATCTGGGACGAGATGGTGCGGGCGGGCGAGGAGCGCTCGCGCATCGACTTCGCCTACACGCTCGGGATCATCGGCGAGCCCCACCGCGAGGGCATCCCCGCGTACCACAAGGAGCTCGGCGTCTCCTCGTTCAAGTTCTACATGGTCTACCGGGGCCAGGAGGCGTCGCGCACCGGCAACGTCGGGGTGCACTACGACGACGGGTTGATGTGGGAATCGATGGAGGCCATCGCCGGGCTGCCTGGCGCCGTGGCCATGGTCCACGCCGAGAACATCGAGATCATCGCGCGGGTTCGGGACCGCCTGGTCGCGGCGGGCCGGACCGGCCTCGCCGCCTGGAGCGATTCGCGGCCCGACGTCAGCGAGGCCGAGAGCGTGCGGAGGGCGCTATTCCTGGGGGAGCGGGCGGGATGTCCCGTCTACATCCCGCACCTCTCGTCGTCGCTCGGGATGGAAGCAGTCGTGGAGCACCGGGCCCTGGCGGCGACGGCCGTGTACGTGGAGACGTGTCCCCACTACCTCACCCACACGCAGGAGGATGCCGTGGGGCTGCTGGGGAAGGTGAACCCGCCGCTTCGGACCGAGCACGATCGCGCGGCGCTGTGGGCGGCCGTGGCGAAGGGCGTGGTGGACACCGTGGGGACCGACCACTGCGGGCTCCCCGCCCGGGACAAGGGACCGGACATCTGGACCGGGACGCCGGGGTTCCCGGGCATGGCGACGATGCTGCCGGTGCTCCTGGACGGGGTTCGCGAGGGGCGGCTGGGGCTGGCGGACGTGGCCAGGGTCACGTCGCTCGAGCCTGCCCGGATCCTGGGCCTGCACCCACGCAAGGGCAGTCTCGAGGTGGGCGCCGACGCCGATCTCGCGGTGGTGGACATGGCGCTGACGCGCACGGTCACGCCGGAGCTCCTGCGATCCCGATCCGACTTCTCCATCTACGAGGGACGCGAGCTCACCGGGTGGCCCGTACTGACGATGGCGCGGGGCCGCCCGGCCATGCGGGACGGCGAGGTGCTGGCGGCGCCGGGCTCGGGACGATACCTGCGAAGGACGTGACGGAAGGGGACCACGGCATGAAGTTCGGCCTGAAGATCAACTCGCAGTTCCCGGTGGGCGCCGGCGCGGTGCAGGGAACGCGCGACATCGTGGAGCAGGTCCGAATCGCGCGCGAGGTGGGGTTCGACTCCGTGTGGGTCAGCCAGCACTTCCTGGCGAAGCCGTACCAGGCGCTCCAGACGTGGCCGCTGCTCGGGCGGCTGGTGGGCGAGTCCGGGGACATGACCATCGGGTCGAGCATCTTCCTGCTCACGCTGTCGAACCCGGCGTACGCCGCCGAGCAGGCCGCGACGATGGACGTGATGACGGGCGGCCGGTTCGTGTTCGGCGTCGGCCTCGGATACCGGGAGGAGGAGTTCGAGGCGTTCGGTGTCGACTACGCGACGCGAGGATCGCGGTTCGAGGAATGCCTCGACGTGGCGATCCGGCTGTGGACCGAGGACGAGGTCACCCACGACGGGCGGCACTTCCGGCTGACGAACGCGTCGCTGTTGCTGAAGCCCGTGCAGAAGCCCCATCCGCCGATCTGGATGGCCGCGTCGGGCGACCCGGCGGTGCGCCGCGCCGCGCGGTACGGGTTCGCCTGGCTCATCAACCCGCACGCCTCGCTCGGCAACATCACGCGGCAGATGGAGCTGTACCGAGCGACCCTCGCCGAGCGCGGCCGCGAGCCGCCGCCGGACTTCCCCATCTTCAAGGAGCTGTCGGTGGCGGACACCCACGAGGCCGCCGTGGAGACCGCGCGCCCGTACCTGGAGAAGAAGTACCGCTCCTACGCGCAGTGGGGGCTGGACCGGCCGATGGGGGAGGGGGAGAGCCTGTCGGCCCCGTTCGAGGAGTTGCTGAAGGACCGCTTCATCGTGGGGACGCCGCAGGAGTGCTCGGAGGAGATCGAGCGCTACCGCGACGCGCTCGGCGTGAACCACCTCGTCCTGCGGCTCCAGTGGCCCGGCATGCCGCAGGCGGACGTCCTGCGCGAGATCGAGCTGATCGGCGAGAAGGTCATCCCCATGTGGCGGAAGGAGAACGCTTGATCCACCAAGCGGATGCTCGGTCGATCAGGCGCATGCTTGGCGGACCAAGCACCACGAGGCCCTGATGGGACCGGTGATCGATCGCTACGACCGGTTCGTCTTCGACCTCGACGGGACGATCTGGCGCGGCACGACGTTGCTGGCGCACGCGACGGAGGTCCTCGCCGAGATCCGGCGGCGGGGCGCGCCGGTCGCGTTCCTCACGAACAACGGGTCGCGATCCGGGCGCGAGGTCGCGGAAACGCTGCGCCACAACGGGATCGAGGCGAGCCCACCGGAGGTCGTCACCTCGGGGAGAGCGGCCAGGCGGCTGCTCGAGGACCGGGGCGAGGGCGGCCGGACGTGCTTCCTGTGCGGCGGCGCCGGCCTCCGGGAGGAGCTGGAGCCCCTGGGGATGGAGTTCCTGTCCGAGGACGACGGCGAGCGCGCCGAGGTCGTGGTGGTCACGCGCGACGAGGAGTTCACCTACGCGCGGCTGCGTGCCGCCTCGCGCGCCGTCGCCCGGGGCGCGTTCTTCGCCGCCACCAATCCCGATCCCACCCTCCCCGTCGAGGACGGGTTCTGGCCCGGGGGCGGATCCATCGTGGCGGCCGTGCAGGCGGCGTCCGGAGGGATCGCGCCCGTGTTCGCGGGGAAGCCGGAGCGGCCCATGCTGGAGGAGGCGGAGCGCGCCATCGGCGGGGCCGGGGGCCGGATACTGCTGGTGGGGGACCGGCCGGCCAGCGACCTGGAGTCGGCCCGGCGCATGGGGTGGGACGGCGCGCTGGTGCTCACCGGCGTGACCGACGACCCCGGGCGCATCGACCCGCCGCCTGACGTGGTGCTGAAGGACCTCTCGGACCTGCTAGCCGGTGGTGGATGAGGCGGACGGCGCCGGGGACTGCTTCACGAACGTCAGGCTGACCGCGCCGTGCCGGAGCACCAGCCGATCGCCGTGGATGGTTCCGCGCTGGGTCACGGACGTGCCGGGCTGGCGGAAGACGATAGCGTCGCCATCGACCGTGTACGTCCCCCCGCCCTGGCCCGGCCCGATCTGGCCGGTCCAGGTCCCGTCGTCCTTCAGCGTCAGCGTGAAGTCGAGGCCGGCCGCCTTGGTCACGTAGGTCCCCGCCACGGAGGACGTGTGCGAGCACGCCGCGAACAGGGCGATGGCGACGGCGAGGATCGACAGCGACGCGCGGCGTCTGGGCATCCTGCGACGAATCGTCCCACGCGGGGGGAGGATCAGCCCGGGGTCGAGCCGGACAGCGTGGGCAGCATGTCCAGGAACGACTTCCACCCGGTCTCCTCGCGGTCGGGGAACACCTTCCCGGGGTTCATGATCCCCTCCGGGTCGAGCGCGTCCTTCACCTTCCGCATGGTGTCCACGGCCGGCACGCCGAGGTTGCGCTCGAGGAACGCCCGCTTCAGCGTCCCCACGCCGTGCTCGCCGGACAGTGCACCGCCCAGGCGGGTCGCTTCCTCGAAGATCGCGATGGCGGCCTCCTGGACCTGCATCATCTCCCCGTCCCGCTCCGGGTCGAACAGGATGTTCGGATGGAGGTTGCCGTCTCCGGCGTGGCCGAACAGCGGGATGCGCAGCCGGTGCTCCGACGCGATGCGGCCCACGGCGCGCACCATCTCGGGGATCCGGCTTCGCGGGACCACCACGTCCTCGCCCAGTTTCGTCGGAGCGACCCGGCCGAGGGCGGCCGAGATGGAGCGCCGGGCCCGCCACAGCTCGTCCGCCTCGGACGCGGAGGTGGCCACGCGGACCTCGGTGGCCCCCGTGCGCCGGGCCGCCTCGGCCATCACCGCGAGCCCGTCCCGTGCCGTCCGGGCATCCGGCCCGTCCGCCTCGATCAACAGCGTCGCCTCGGCGTCCCGGGGGTATCCCGCCTGCACCAGGTCCTCCACGAGGTTCAGCGTGAGCCGATCCATCAGCTCCATGGTGGACGGCCGCTGCCCCTCCGCCAGCACCGAGGTGACGGTGTGCGCGGCGTCGTCGAGCGACGCGAAGAAGGCCAGTGCACTGGCCCGGCCCCGTGGCAGCGGGATGAGCCGGAGCGTGGCCTCCGTGATGATCCCGAGGGTTCCCTCGGACCCCACGAACAGATGGGGGAGCGCATACCCGGTCGAGCTCTTCAGAGTTCGCCCGCCCGCCCGGACCACCGTCCCGTCGGCCAGCACCACCACGATCCCCCGTACGTAGTCCCGCGTCACGCCGTACTTCAGGCACCGGGGCCCGCCCGCGTTGCAGGCCAGGTTCCCGCCGATCGTGCACTGGCGAAGCGAGGCGGGGTCGGGCGGGTAGAAGAACCCGACCCGCTCGACGGCCGCGTGGAGGTCGCCGGTGATGACGCCGGCCTCCACCTCCACGACGCCGTCCTCCACATGGACACCGCGGATGGCCCGCATCCGGGCCAGGTTCAGCACGATGGCCCCGTTCGGTGGGATGGACCCGCCGGCCAGACCGGTGGAGGTCCCCCGCGCCACCACGGGGATCCCCTCCTCGGAGGCCAGCCGGAGGATGGCCGACACCTGCTCGGTGGCCCGGACCATGGCCACCGCCAGCGGCATGGCCTGCTGGAACGTGCCGTCGTAGGAGTACGCGAGCAGCTCGGACGGGCCGTCGCGGACCGCCTCGTCGCCGACGATCCGCCGGAGCTCCTTCGTCACGGTGCGAAGCCGCATGGGGCGCCGCTCCGCTACCGCGTCTCCGCGGGTTGGGGTCGGCGCGAGCCGGGGGCGAACCGCTCCACCGGCGTGGGACAGGCCCGGCGCAGCACCTCGGCCAGGTGCAGCACGGGCGCGCGCGACCCCGCCTGGCGGAGCGCGGCGCGAACCTGGAGCAGGCACCCCGGGTTCGCCGTCACCACGGTCCGGGCACCCGACGCCACGACGTCCTCGGCCTTGCGCCGGGACAGCTGCCGGGCCAGGTGCCGGTGCGTGATGTTGTAGACGCCGGCCGAGCCGCAGCACATGGCGGGCTCCTCCAGCTCCACCAGCTCGATCCCGGGAATCCGCGACAGCAGGAGCCTGGGCTCCTCCACGATCCCCTGGGCCGAACGGAGATGGCAGGGGTCCTGGAACACGACCGGCCCCTCGAGCCCCTGCCCCGACAGGTCGAGGTCGGCGTCCGCCAACAGCACGGACAGGTCCACCACCCGGGCCGCGATGCCCGTCCCGCGAAGCCCGAAGTGGTGCCCGTACTCCTTCAGGAAGGCGCCGCAGCCGGCCGAGTTCAGCACGATCGGCGCGTCGTCGTTCCCCAGCGCGGCGACGTTGCGCTCGGCCATCTCCCGCGCGGCGTCGAGGTCCCCCTGGTGCGCGGACAACGCCCCGCAGCAGGTCTGGTCCCGCACCACCTCGACCTCGAAGCCCGCCGCGGCCAGCAGCTCGCCCGTGGCCACGTCGATGGGCGCCAGCATCGTCGACATGAGGCACCCGGCGAACAGCACGACCCGGCCTCGGGTGGCCCCGCCCACCGGGCGCCATCCACCGCCGTCGGGCTCCAGGAACCCGGCCGGGACGGGAGGAAGGGAGTGCCGCGACAGGCCCAGGGCCCTGAGGACCCCCACGGCCCCGGCCACCCGGTCCAGGCCCAGGCGACGGACCCATCGCAGCCGGCGCACGCTCCGTTCCAGCCTCCTCCGGTCCCCCAGCACCCGGAGCACACCGGTGACGGCGCGTTCGCGGCGCCCGGTGGCGCCGGAGGCCGCGAGCGCCCCCCGCACGGCGACCCCGAGCTCCTCCATCCGGACGCCAGCGGGGCAGACGCTCGTGCAGGCCTCACAGAGCAGGCAGTTCAGCTCGTGGGTGACCAGGTCGTCCGTGATCTGGAGATGGCCGTCCAGCAGGCCCCGGGCGATGGCGATCCGTCCCCGGGGCCCCTCCTCCTCGAGCCGGGTCACGACGTAGGTGGGGCAGGACTCCAGGCACAGGCCGCACCGGATGCAGGCGTCCATGTTGGCCCGCTCGGAGCCCAGCAGGTCCGTGGCGGCCTGGGGGAGGGATCGCCTGGTCACGGGGTCTCCGCCGCCGGGGTGCCCACGCGTCCGGGCGAGGCCCGGCGCGATGGGCCCGGGGCGCGAGAGCGAGAGAAAGCAGAGGGAGGAGCGGCGAACACGAGCAGGTCACCCTCCGCAGGCGAGTACTGGGGCCGGGCCACGGTGGACGAGTAGCATCTTACATGCTACTCGAAGGAGGTCAACCTCGGGCTACGGCTCCGCCAGCAGCTCCAGGTAGCGCTTCTCGATCCGGTCTGCCAGCAGGTCGTAGGAGCGGTTGGCCCGGACGTAGGCCCGCCCGGCGTGCCCCGCGCTCCGGGCCGCCTCGGGGTCCCCGAGCAGCCGCAGCACCGCGTCCCCGAAGGCCCCCTCCTCGAAGGGGGCCAGCTCGCCACCGCCGCACGCCCCCAGCACCTCCTCCTGGTCCGGGATCGGCGTGGCGACCACCGGGCACCCCATGCTGAGCGCCTCCACCACCTTGGTCGGCGAGCTCAGGCGGAACACCGAGGACGACGGGATCGGGGACACCGCGACTTCGGCGAGCGCGATGTAGGTGGGGACCTCGCCCCGGGGGACGGCGGGCAGCACCAGCACCCGGTCGGACACCCCCAGCTCCCGGGCCACGGCCCGCAGGCTCTCGTCGGCCCCCAGGTAGGGCGGGCCGAGCAGGACCCACCGCAGGTCCGGATGCTCGGGCGCAAGCCGGGCCGCCAGCCGGACCAGGAACTCCAGCCGCCGGACCGGGGCGATCGACCCGAAGTACAGCACGACGCGATTCCCCTGGAGCCCCAGGGACCGGCGGAGCGCCTCCACGTCGGCCGGCGAGGGATCGGGCGGACAGTCCGTGCCCATGGGGACCACCTGGATCCGCTCGGGGGGGAGCCCCTCGTCGACGAGGTGCCGGCGCATCTCCTCGCTGATGGCGAGGACGAGGTCCGCCCGGCGGAGCACCCACCGCCGGGCCCGGATCTGGAACCGCTTGTACGCGATCCACAGCCGCCGCGAGGGGACGTTCTCGAAATGGATGGCCTCGATGAACTGTTCCTGGAGGGGGAACGAGAACTGGAACACGAACCGGCCGCCGGCCTTGCGGGCCAGCAGGGCGGCGAGCCATCCCGCGCTCACCGAGTTGCGGACCTGCACGACGTCGAAGGGCTCGCTCCGGAGCAGCCGCCGCACGGTGCCCAGGACCCGCAGCCACCCCAAGCGCCGTCCCGCGAATGCACGCGCCCCCGGCCGGTCCGGCCACGGAACCACGAACACCCGTGTGCCGTTCCACGTGGTCCGGGACGGCCGGGTGATGGACCGGGAGTCCATCACCCAGGTGACGTCGTACCCCCGGGCCGGCAGCAGCTGGGCGTAGACGGTCTCGAGCATGGCGTGCTGGCAGGGGTACCGTTTCATGGGCACCATCAGGATCCGGATGGGCCGTTCCGGCTCGCTCACCGGCTCGCTCACCGTCTCATTCCTCGCCCCGAGCCCATCGCTCCAGCACGAGCAGCGCCCAGATCCTGGCCCCCCGGTTCGGCGCGTCCAGGCACGCTTCCCAGGCCGGGGCCAGCAAACCGGTTCGCACCGCCGAACCCCCGCGCAGCTCGGCCAGGGCCCACGGCTCGAGCGAGGCCAGCCACGCCGGCCAGGGGACGCTGAACCCCTTCTTGGTTCGCCCCACGATCTCGGGGGGAACCAGCCCGGCCATGGCGCGCTTCAGCAGCCCCTTGGGCTCGCCACCTGGAACCCGCGCCGGCGCCGGCAGCATCATGACCCGTTCCACGACCACGTGATCGAGCATCGGCGGCCGGACCTCGAGCCCCCAGGCCATGCTGGCCCGGTCCACCTTGGCCAGGATGTCGTCCGGCAGGTACGTCTTGAAGTCGACGTACTGCATGCGCGTCAACGGGTCCAGGTCCGGGTTCCAGAAGCGGCGAATGTACCAATGGTTGTCGTAGCCCTCGAAATCGCGGACCCAGGCCGGGCCGAGCAGCCGTCGCTTGTCCCCCGGGGAGAACAGCTCGAGCAGGCCGGCGTAGGCGTCGGCCTCGCCCTGCGCGGCCCGGGCCAGCCCGGCGCGATGCGGGACCCCGGGGACCCTCGAGGCTGCGCGGAGCACGGCGCTGCGGACCGGGCCGGGCACGGTCCCGGCTCCGCCCCCGGCCCCCCGGTCCCGGAGGTGCCGCCCGTCCCATCGGTAGCAGCCGAACAGCTCGTCCCCTCCGTCGCCGGACAGCACCACCTTCACCCGTTCCCGGGCCAACCCGGAAAGGCGGTGCGTCGGGATGGCGGAGCCGTCCGCGAACGGCTCGTCGTACACGGAGGCCAGCTCGTCGAGGGCGGCCGGGACGCCGGCCGAACCGACGACGGCCTCCCGATGGTCGGTGCCGTATCGCTCGGCGGCCAGCCGCGCGTACCGGGTCTCGCTGTGCTCGGCGACGTCGAAGCCCATGGAGAACGTGGGGATGGGCCCCTCGGCGTGCCGGGCCAGCAACGCCATCACGGAGCTCGAGTCGACCCCCCCGCTCAGGAAGACGCCGATGGGGACGTCGCTCTGGGTGTGGAGGCGGACGGCGTCCTCCAGGGCCTCCGCCACCGCCGGGGCGGCGTCGTCCGCTGAAGCTCCGCCTGGTGCGCCGGCCGGCACGTCCCAGTACGGCCGGACGGCCGGGTCGCCGCCCTCGAGCACCAGCACGTGTCCCGGTTCCAGCTTCCGGATGGAGGCGTACGCGGTCTTGGGGGCCGGGATGTAGCCGTAGGTCAGGTAGTCGACGACGGCGCTGCGGTCCACCGCCCGGTCCACGCCGGGGGCGGCCAGGACGGCCTTGATCTCCGAGCCGAAGACCAGGCGCCGCCCGTTCCAGGAATAGAACATGGGCTTGATCCCGATCCGGTCCCGCACCAGCACCACCCGACGACCGGCCCCGCCGGGTCCGCCGCGCCCGCCGCCCGTCCCGGACCGGCGGTCGTACACGGCGTAGGCGAACATTCCTCGCAGGCGGCGGACGTGGTCGTCGCCCCACTCCTCGTACGCGTGCACCACGACCTCCATGTCGGTGTGGGAACGGAAGCGGTGCCCGGCCCGCTCGAGGTCCCGGCGGAGCTCCCGGTAGTTGTAGATCTCGCCGTTGCAGACCACCCACACGGTGCCGTCCTCGTTTCCCATCGGCTCGCGGCCCGCCTCGGAGAGGTCGATGATCGACAGGCGGCGGTGGGCCAGGCCCACGCCGTGGTCGGGCCACGTGGCCATGCCCTCGTCGTCGGGGCCCCGGTGGGCCACGGCCCTGCACATGGCGGCGAGGCCGTCAGGCCCGATGGCGACGGCCTCGGGCTGCGACCCCGTCCACGCCTCGGCGAACCCGGCGATGCCGCACATCAGCGCGACACCACGCCCCGGATGGTGACGGTCTCGGGGCGGCGGGCCAGGGCGTGGACCAGGCCGCCCACCCTCGACCTGGAGGGGACGGGGCGCCGAGCCGTGGCCACCACCGAGACACCGAGGTCCCGCAGCCACCCCTCCACCTGGGGGTAGGTGTGGTGGCTGGCCACCGGAGCCGCGTACCAGTCGAAGATGCACGCGGGATGGGGGTCCAGCCGGACGAACCGGCCCACCTGATCCCCCAGGCCCACCCTGTCCAGGCCCCGGCGCAGCCGGTACATCCCCGCCGCCAAACGCATCATCCGGGCCGGAGGCAGGCGGGTGGTCCGCGATCGCAGGACGCCGTCGACGGCCTCGTAGATCCGGTTCCCCCGGCCGTAGACGTGCAGACAGACCGATCCGCCCGGCCTCGCGGTCCGGACCAGGCAGGCGGCCGCTCGTCGCGTGTCGCCCGTGTGCATCAGCACCCCGATCGAGAAGACCACGTCGAACGTATCCGGGGCGAAGGGGAGATCGAAGATGTCGGCCTCCACCACCTGCACGCCGCGCTCCCCGCCGAGGTTCCGGGCGGCGGCATCCACCGCACCCCCCAGGTCCACGGCCATCACCCGCCCGCCGTAGCGCGTCGCCCAGTGGGCGTACCGGCCGTTTCCGCAGCCGGCGTCGAGCACGATGCGGCCGTCCAGGTCCTCCGGGCGCAGGAGGGCCTTGGCCCGGAAGACGGACTCCTCCCGGTCCAGCCCGTACCGGGGGTCGTCCCATCCGAACCGGGAGAACTCCGTCCACTCGAAGCCGAACCGCTCGGCGATCATGGCCCGAACCGCTCCCGTGGGGTCGGCACCGCCACCGCGGTCGTGGGAGCGAAGGTCCAGGCCGGCCAGTGCCGCGGCGTGCTCCCGCACGAAGGGCTCCACGGCCGAGCGGCGGAGGGCGCCCTCGAGCATGCGGGGGACCCCTTCGATGACCGGATACCACTGCCCGCACGATGCCTGGAGGCACCGCATGACGCCGGACGGGACCTCCCCCATCTCGGTGCGGTGGAAGGGAATGCTCTCGAGCTTCGAGCCGCACCGGCAGCACCGCAGGAGCGGAACCGCCCACTCCCGAACGCCTGTCTTCATGGCGCGGTGGCCACCCACAGCTGCTTCTGGTTCAGGACCTCCGCGCGCTCGATCATGTCGAACAGGCGGGCCACTCGCCCGGCCATGACCTCGAACCTGGCCGCGGTCATCCGGCGCCGGAGCCGCCGCATGGCTCCCCCCATCGCTCCGGGACGGTCCGGGGCGGGGTAGAAGCAGATCCGCCGGTACCGCAGGGCGGTGAATCCAGCCGCGGTGAGCTCGGTGCGCATCTCCCGCGCCGTGAGGAAATGCTCGAACGGCGCCCCCTCCGACCCCGCCGTCCGCCGGCGGAACAGGTCGCCCATCCGCAGGACCACGCCGTCCAGGGCGCCGATCGCCGACAGCGCGAAGCGTGAGGGAGTGACACACACCAGCCGCCCTCCCTCCCGGAGCGTTCGGCGGATCTCGGCCAGGGCCGCCTGCCGGCCGGGGATGTGCTCCAGGACGTCGGCCAGGACCACCACGTCGAACGACCCGGAGCGGAACGGGAGGAGCTCCCCGTCCGCCACCATGACCCTCGCGTTCCCGATCCCGCCGGTGATGAAGTTCCTGGCCGCACCTCGGGCGTTGGCAGCGGAAGCGTCGACCGCGGCGATCAGGCCGGCCCGGCCGGACAGCAGCCGGGTGACGTCGCCGACCCCACAGCCGAGATCGAGGACGGCGCCCCACGGCCCTCCCACGGCGCGGACGATCTCCGCGTTCCTCCGCTCGTACAGGGCGTGGGCGTAGACGCGCTGGTGGGGCGGGTAGTGGTCCGCCCACCAGGACTGCCGACCCGCCCACTTGCGAGCGTAGTAGTCATCGAGGCGTCGTCGTGAGCTTGTCGCCGGCTCGCTCATCCGCACCATCTTTCCAGGCTTCTCCCATCTCGCGGTTCGCCCGGCGGCTGAACGCGATGGCGAGGGCCGTCCACACCACGAAGCGCAGCAGCGTTGCCACGGCGGCGCCCGTCGCGTGGAACGGCGGCACCAGGGCGCCCAGCAGGGCCAGGTAGACCAGGGCGTCCACGGACGCCAGCAGGGCGACCCGGCGGGGATGGCCCAGCGCCAGCAGGAAACCGGAGACCCACAGGAACGGGACGCTCACGAGCTGCCACACCATGATCCGCAGCAGCGGGGTGCTCTCGGAGAACGGGGGTCCGAAGACCCGGGGGATGACCCATCCGGCGGCCACCGTGGTCGCCACGCAGGTGCACACCACCACGGCCGCCCCGGCGCCCGAGAGCTTGCGCTGGAGGGACAGGATGGCCTTGCGGTCTCGCAGCGCCACCAGCCTGGTCAGCTCGGGGTACACCACCTGATACACGGGCTGGGCCAGCGCCGCGATCGGATAGGACAGGGTCAGGGCCAGCCGGTACAGGCCGACGCTGTGCTTGGTGGCGATCGCCCCCAGGAACAGGATGTCGGCGTAGCCGGTGACCAGCCGCGTCGTCCCGCTCACGTTCGTGTAGACCATGAAGCGGAGGATCGAGCGCAGCTCGCCGCGTAACGCGCGGAGCGGAGCCGAGCCCCACGAGGCCAGCCCGAGGGAACGCTCGGCGGGGCGGGTCAGGACGACGAGCGCGAGGGATCCCGCGGCCTGGGCCCCCAGGTAGACGGTCAGGACGGCCCGGGCCCCGTCCCCGTTCGCCAGCACGATGAGGAGGACACCCCCCAGCGTGAGGATCGACTCGCCGGCCATCTCGAACGCCAGCCACCGGTAGGCCCCCGCCACGCGCAGGAGGGCCAGAGCGGGGTCGCGGGGGATGAGGATGAGGACGGAGAACGCGTACAGCCGGATGAGGCTCGCCCCCTCCGGGGACTTGGTGAAGGCCTCGCCCACGAGCGGCGCCGTCGCCAGGATCACCGCGAACGCCACGGCCCCGGTGCAGGCGTCCACCAGGTAGCACAGCTTCAGGGCGGCCGTGGCCCGGGTGGGATCCCCGGCCTCGCGGTACTGCACGACGTACTTGGTGGCCGCCTCCCACACCCGCGAGCTGAGGAGCTGCCGCCCCACCATGACCACCACGAGCACGAGGCCCAGGAGGCCGAACCCCCCGGCCCCCAGGCGCCGCGCGACCAGGATGGACTGCACGAACCCGGCCGCCGTGGCCACGACGGTGCCGCCGATGAGCCACCCCGACCCGGAGAGGACGCGGGCGAAGGTGGCGTCCCGCCCGAAGACCTCGAGCATGCGGCTGCGGAGCGGGCCCGGCGCGTCGCTCACCGGTCCCCCGTGGCGTGGCCCGTCGGGGTGGGATCGAAAGTCATAGCGGTCTCATCGTCGGTCGATGCGGGCGGCTGGAGGCGGTCGGCGGGCGGGATTCTAGCCACCGTCGCCCCCGCGATCATCTCCGTGCGTCCTCGGGCCGGGGAGAAGTCAGTCGAACCGCAGCAGGTCGGCCCACCGGACCGCGCCCGACCGGGCGCCGCCTTCGGGGTCCTGTGACAGCAACAGCTCGGCGGTGTGCAGGATGTGTTCCCGAAGGGCCCGGGCCGTGGCCGCCGATTCGCGCCGCTCGATGCTGCCCAGGATCTCCCGGTGCTCCTCCACGATGCTCCCCAGCGAGCGGGAGCGACCGGCCGTCGAGACCCCTCGCACCAGCACGAGGTCGCGCAGGCGGTCGACGATCCCGGCCAGGCGGCGGTTCCCGGAGGCCTCCAGGATGGTCCCGTGGAACTTCCGGTCGTGCTCCATGAGCGTGGGCTCGTTCTCGGCTGCGGCCGCGCGCTCCATCGCGGCGAACTCCTTGCGAAGCGAGCGCAACGCGGCGTCGGTGATCTGCTCCGCCGCCAGGTAGGCGGCGGGGACCTCCAGCAGCAGCCGGAGCGCGAAGATCTCCTCGAGGTCGTGCAGCGACGTCTGGAGGATCCGGACCCCCCGGTTCCGCTCGAACCGGACCATGCCCTGGGTGGAGAGGTCGATCAGGGCTTCCCGGACGGGCGTGCGCGACACCCCCAGGACGTCGGCCAGCTCCTGCACCGAATGCAGGCTCCCCGGGGCCAGCTCGCCGCGGATGATGGAAGCCCGGATCGATTCGTAGACCTGCCGGGTGAGGCTGTCCGGACGGATGGTTCTCATGTCGGGACCCCCTGTACGACGCGCACGACGACAACGGCCGGGGGGTAGGGCAGATTATGCAGGAGGGGGGGTGCGGTCACGAAGTCGGGCGTGCCCTTGCCTTCAGGCCACCCGGCCGGGCCGCCCGTCGGGCGTCGAGAAGGGCAGCCCCTCCCCGGCCCAGGCCTCCATGCCGCCCGCCATGTTGTAGGCCTCGAACCCCCTGGCCTGGAGCATGAGCGCGGCCAGCTCGCTGCGGTTCCCGGACCGGCACACCGCCACGACCGGGCGCCCGGGGTCGAGGTCCGGGTTCTGGCCCGCCATCAGCTGGTTGAGCGGGACGTGCTCGGCTCCCTCGATGCGGCCGGCATCCCACTCGTACGGCTCCCGGACGTCCACGATCTGGACGTCGTCACGCCGCCGGTACACCGCGCTCGCCCGGGTCAGGTCGTCCTCGGCCATCGCTTCGAACTGTAGCAGGGTGGTGGGCGCCGGCCCCGCCCGGCCGACGGGTCACGCGCCGTGGACGGCCCGTTCGAAGGCCTCGTGGGCCGCCCGGTCGAACAGGACGAACCTGACCTCGTCCACGTCCGTGTCCGCCGAGCGGACGGCGTCGACCGCGACGGGCCCGGCTTCCTCCAGCGGGTAGCCGTAGACCCCGGTGGAGATGGCCGGGAACGCCACCGTTCGGGCCCCGAGCTCGTCCGCCACCCGAAGCGACTCCGTGTGGCAGCTCGCCAGCAGGTGGGACCGGTCCTCGGACGTCGCGTAGACCGGGCCGACGGTGTGGATGACCCACCGGGCCGGGAGGCGGCCCGCCGTCGTGGCCACGGCCGCACCCGTCGGCAGGCCGTCCGGGTACCGCTCCGCGCGGACGCGCCGGCATTCCTCGAGGATCTCGGGACCGCCCTTGCGGTGGATCGCGCCGTCCACCCCGCCGCCGCCCAGGAGCGATCGGTTGGCGGCGTTCACCACTGCGTCGACGTCCTGCTCGGTGATGTCGCCCTGGACGAGCACGATCCGAGGCACGGTCGTTATGGTACGGCTCGACGCCGTAGCGCCGGCGGAGGGGGTGGGCATGGACGCGTGGATTCGGCGGGTCCGGGGCGGGGTGAAGGCGGCCGTCTCCCTGTTCCTGGTGGAGCACCGGGGCGTCCTGACCCTCGTGGACACGGGCTCGGAGGGGAGCTTCGGACGCGTCATGGCGGCGCTGCGCAAGGCCGGACGCACGCCCGAGGACGTCCGCCAGATCGTTCTCACGCACTGCCACGGCGACCACACGGGCACCGCAGCCAGGCTGCGGGGCGCGACGGGCGCGACGGTGGTGGCGGGCGCCGCGGACGTGGGGGCGATCGAGGGGAAGGCTCCGTATCCGGGGCCCGTGGACCGGCTGTTCAAGCTCGTGTACGCGGACCTGGCTCGGTTCGACCGGCTCCCGGTCGACGTGGCGGTGTCGGGTCGCCACGAGCTGGAAGGGGGGCTGGTCGCCATCCCCACGCCGGGCCACACGGACGGACACATCGCGGTGCTGGCTCCTGACCTCGACACGGTCTTCGCGGGCGACCTGGTGTGGCACCTGGGGCCGTTGCGGCCGTCGTGGCGCCGGCTGACCCAGGACCCTGCCCGGAACGCGGAGTCCATCCGTGAGCTGGCAGCCCGGGGGCACGCCCGCATCGAGCCGGGGCACGGTTCCGCCGTGACGGGGGACCGGCTGCGCGAGCTGGCCGCCCGGGTGTGAGCCCGTTCGCCGATCCGTCGACCGGCGCACCGCGAAGAGACCACCGCGGGCCCCGACCCGCCCGCGCTCGCTGGCGTAGCATCGCACCGAGGTGATGTGACCATGGTGAAGCAGGCGCAGGACGACAGGATCGAGCTGGCGGACGACGCCCGGGAGATCGAGGTGCTGGCGGACCGGCTGCGACCGGCCACGAACCGCGCGGAGGTGCTGGCACGGTTCGACGAATCGTTCCGCTCGGGCGTCGCGCCCGACCCACGGCCCGACGGGTTTCTGCCGGGCCGGCTGCTGGCGACGTCGATCTGGTCGCCCGTGGACGGGTTCATCCGCCGGACCACCTCGCTGTGGATGCCGTGGCAGGGGAAGACCCTCGACCGCGAGGCCGCCACCGGCGTCAACCGGTTCCTCCCGAACGCGCGGATGCCGCTCAAGGCGATCTTCCCGAAGTACACGCCCCAGTACTCGGGCGCCGACCGCATCGAGGCCTTCCCGTTCCGGACGCGCATCGCGCCTGGCGAGCTTGACCCCGGGGTCGACGTGCTGAAGATCGACTACGACTTCGAGGCCAACCCCGACTTCATCGTCCGGCGGGTCCTGGACGAGGTGGTCCAGGTCGCGCCGGGTCGGTACCTGGGGAAGGTCCTGTTCCGGGCCCGGGGGGACTACCACCCCATCGGGTTCTTCTCGCTCCGGACTCCCTAGCGTTCAACTGCGGCTGGCTGCCGGCGGGTACTGGATCACCGCGACGCTCGGGTTCGGGCCGTGCGTCGCCGAGGCCTCGGCCAGCGCCCGCTCGACCGTCTCCACCGGCTCGAAGCCCGCGTGGCGGACGACGGCGGGATCGTCCGCTCCCGCCACCAGGACCCGCCCGGCGTGGCGGAGGCGCTTCAGCGGATACAGGGCCATCACCGGGTGCACGGGATGGAAGCCGAACCCGGTCCGGTACGCCGCGACGTAGTCATCGCGCGCGGCCAGCTCAGGCTCGAAGCGGTCCCGGGCCTCGAAGGGGTCCCGGGTCTCGGGGAGGACGCGCTCCCACACCTCCCGGTACGACGGATGGTGCACCTCGTCCCACCGGTCCGGGCACGGCGTGGCCATGATCACCGTGCAGCCCGGCTTCCCCAGCGCCTCGATCATCCCGCCCAGGTACCCGAGGCCGGTCGAGATCAGCGTGAGGATCGGGTTCAGGAACGAGAACGCGGCGTAGGGGCTCCAGTCCGGCACCCCGTACAGGACCACGTCGACGCGCTCGGGCAGGAGGTCCCGGCGCGCCGGTTGGTGCGCTCGGGTCACGTCGAGGACCTCCCGGCGGGTGCCGCCGACCGTCCCCCCCAGGACCCGGTGGACCTGGAGCGGGTTGGACAGGATGGTCTCGAGCTTGAAGATCCGGTCCGGTCCCAGGCGGTCCTCCACCACCCGCCCCATGCGATCGAGGCACTCGTGCATCCGGTTCTTCTCCGTCGACATGCTCATGGTGTCCGGCGTGTGGTGGGTGCGGATCGACCGGTAGCTCGACAGCCCCACGCAGACGGACTTCCATCCCCCGGAGAAGCCCCGGGTGGTGGAGGCGTTCACGTACACGGTCAGGTCCGACTCGGTCACGAACCTGCTCACCTCGACCGGCTCGCCCAGCTCGGTGGGGCCGAGGTCCTCCAGCTCGTCCGGCGCCTCGGCGTCGTGGCAGCGCAGCCGGCCCGGGGCCGCGAACTCCCGCACCAGGTCGGGGCCGATGACCCGGGACAGCTCGTCCGGCGTGAACTGGCGGTGGAGCGAGTTCGCGCACAGCAGCGTGACCGCCTCGCGGGGGACGCCGGCCCGTTCCAGCTCGGCCAGCACGAGCGGAACCGCCGCGGCCCACAGCGGCGCGTAGCACGGCACCGTGGGATCGTCGAAGGCGACGGTGACGCGCCGGGCCCCCCGGGCCAGCTCGGCCAGCGGGGGAGCGTCGAGCGGCCGCTCGATCGCGTCGCGGACCGCCGCCGCGACGTCGGGAGCCGGCGGCAGCGGCAGCGAGAGGCCGGGCTCGACCACGTGGGCGTCGTCGGGGAGCTCGGCCTCGATCCACCCGTCCCCGAAGACGAGCTGCGCCTGCACGAGGCCAACGCTACCCCGCGGACGTTCGCGGCGTGGGGGAGCGGTGGGGCGGGCCGGGGCCGGCGGGGAGCCTGGAACCGCCGACCCCTACCGTGGCATGCTCCCGCGGATGCCGGAGCGAATGGCGCGGGCGGCGGCGATCAGGCCGTTCACGAACGGGATGCGATCGCCGGTCGTCGCTCCGCTCACGCGCGGGCTGCTCGGCGTCCCCCTGTACCTCCTCACTACCCACACGGACAGGTTCTTCGCCTGGACCATCGCGGTCCCGATGACCGCGGCGGTGCTGGGGGCGAACTACTGGGCGAGCGCGTTCCTGGCCGTCCTGGCCTCCCGGGAACGCGTGTGGGCGTACGGCCGCCTCTCCATCTCGGTGGCCCTGGTGTTCGCGCCGGTGACCACGGCGGCGACGTTCATCCACCTCGGGCAGTTCCACCTGCACAGCTTCTTCGGATGGTTCTGGGTCGTGGCCTACGCCGTGTACCCGCCACTGCTCGCCGTGATGCTGTACCGGCAGCTCCGGACACCGGGCACCGACCCGCCCCGGACCTCGCCCCTGCCCCGGTGGGTCCGGACCGTCTTCGCGGCGCAGGCGGCCCTGCTGCTCCCGCTCGGTGTGGTCATGTTCGTGGCTCCCGGCGTCGCCGCTCACCTGTGGCCCTGGGCGCTCACTCCCCTCACGTCGCGGGCGCTCTCCGCGTGGGTCCTGGCGTTCGGCGTCCTGGCGGCCCACGCGCTGTACGAGAACGACGACGCTCGCGTGCGGGTGGCGCTGCTCGGCTACCCCGTGTTCGTCCTGCTGCACGCGATCGCGGTGGCCAGGTTCGGTTCGAACATCCGGTGGGGGGAGGCCGGCGCGTGGGTCTACGTCGCGTTCCTGGCGAGCTGCGCGGCCCTGGGCGCCTACGGGCTCCTCCGCCTGCGGGGGGCCCCGGTCACCAGCGAACGGTAGGGTGTGGCCGCATGCCACGGGTCAGCCTTCGCCGCGCGGCCGCCGAGCTCGCCGCCCGCGACCCGGTCATGGCCTCGCTCGTGGAGCGGGGCGGTCCCATTCGCATCCGCCCCCCGCGCGATCCCGACCACTTCGTCGACCTCGCCGAGACCATCGTGTACCAGCAGCTGGCCGGCGCGGCGGCGGCCGCGATCTGGTCCAGGGTGGCCAGGCTGTCGGACGGCGCCCCCACGCCCGGCTCGGTCCTGGCGACCTCGGACGAGGCGTTCCGGGCGGCCGGCCTGTCCCGGAACAAGATCGCCTCGCTGCGCGACCTGGCCACGAAGGTGGCCGACGGAACGGTGCCCCTCGAGGGGATCGCCCGGCTGAAGGACGACGCGATCGTGGAGCGCCTCAGCCGGGTTCGGGGGATCGGACGATGGACCGCCGAGATGTTCCTGATCTTCCAGCTCCGTCGGCCCGACGTGTGGCCGGTGGAGGACTACGGCGTGCGCAAGGGCTACGCCCTGGCCTACGGCCTTCCCGCGCTGCCCACCCCGAAGGAGCTGAACCAGGCCGGGGAGAGGTTCCGTCCGTACCGGACGGTGGCTGCCTGGTACCTGTGGCGGGCGGTCGACCTGGCCCTCCCGGGGGGCAACTGACGTTCCGGCGGCGGGCGGGCGCTCGCCGGGGCTAGAGGCCCCGGCGGTCCCTGCGCTCCCCGAGGCCGTCGAGCACGTTCGCGAGGGCCTCGTCGAATCCCTCCCGGAGCGGGTTCAGGGCCAGGAATCCCTCGTCGCCGTAGACCTCGCCCCGGTACAGGACGATCGTCGCCACCTCGGTCCGGACGTCCCCCAGCACCGCCGCCACCTCCGAGCCCCGCATCGAGCGCAGGGCGTCGTCGAGGATGGCGACGTCGACGTTCCCGTCCAGGCACGCCTCCAGCGCCTCGAACGGCGCGGCGCTCTCCAGCACGATGCGGTGGTCGCGGGACGACACGACCTCCGCGACGCGCGCCCGCATCGCGTCGTCGGGTGAAGCGATCAAGACTCTGAGCGAGGTCATCAAGCTCCCCGGACGACCGGAGGGAAGCGGCCGCGGTCCCGTTCCGGGAGTGGCCGCTTCCCGGCCGGTTCCCCTGATCGAAGGAGCCCTACCCCCCAAGTGGAGCTCCTCGCCAGGAGTTCCTAGTGCCACTCGAAGTTCGCACCTCCCGCCATGAGCACGGTGATCGCGGTGGCGAGGACTAGGGCGATGGCCCACAGGCGCTTCATCCCGTTCTCCCTCCTGAGCCGAGTGCGGCGAATGGTACTCGAATTCTTAACTTTCAGTCAAGAAACGCTGTTAAACCCGCGCCCGCGAGGGTAAAGTGAGGGCCTGACATGGATCTAGCTCGCCGGTTCCGGTCACTGCGGGTAGAGGCCGGGCTGACGAAAACAGCCCTGGCACGGCCTCGCTATACCGTCAGCCACGTCAGCCAGATCGAGGCCGGGCGGCGTCGGCCCTCGCCCGACGCGCTCGCCTTCTTCGCCGAGCGCCTCGGCGTGGCCCCCGAGTTCCTGGCTACCGGGGTGCCCGAGGGCGCCGAGGACGCCCTCCGCTACCGGCTCGAGAGCGCGCGCCGGGAGCTCCGGGAGGGC